>Ga0172380_10000551_pt1 | contig 71561 bp, 91 predicted proteins | sample Leawe162metaG_FD_119747 | JGI IMG/M metagenome (GOLD analysis project Ga0172380, IMG submission 119747) | Leachate microbial communities from a municipal landfill in Southern Ontario, Canada - Leachate well 162 metaG | ecosystem: Engineered > Solid waste > Landfill > Unclassified | place... | reverse complement strand
TCCTATTAATTATCCCGCTAACGCGAGATTCTCTTAGAGAACCGCGAACCCCCGTCGAATGACGGATCGACCTTTGTTCCGTGGTTAGGCTGTAAAGCAGCCAGCGATTCAGTCCGACTATTGTCGGGCAGAAACGCCGAATGCCTGCCGTGTACGGTTAAGTCCGTCATGGGTAGTTAGCGGTTATTAGTTACTTAAACTGACTGGTGCATCTTGTACTTCTGGTTCTGTTGGTTGTATGTCTATAGCACCCTCTACCTTCCCTGGTACGTCTGTTTCTTCTGGGGTTGGTACGGGTTCGATTGTGTCGTCTGCTGGTTCTTCTTCAACAACTGGAATGTTGAGCTCTAGCACTAAATCTTCTGCTTCTCGAATAAGCGTTATCGCCGTTGCATAATCCCCTGCTGCTGTTCGGGCTTTGGCGGCTGCCAAATTTTCTTTTGCCTTGTCCGCGGAACCACCTTTTGCACCACCAAGGTGCGAGAGCGCAATTTCAGTGCTCTTAATCTTGGCGTCAATTCTGGTTGCCACCGTGGGGTCTTCTGGGTTAGCTTTGGCAATAACTTCTAACGTCTTCGTTTCCGTTCTGTTCACCGCGGCAATAGCTTTACCAACACGAAGCGCCAGCTCCTTATTCCCGGACTGCTGCGTGCTCTCAAGCGTGTGCACATATTCACCAAGCCGATCGTCAACGAGTCGCGCCAGTGACGCGGCTTCATCATTATTTTCTGAACTGTCTGATTCGTTAGCGGCTCTAGCAACAGTAGATTCAAACCGACCAACGAGCTCCGCCACCTGTGGCACGTTGCCGCCATTCTGGTTTGAGAGCACTGACACCTCTGCCAAGCGACGGCTCGCGTAATCAACTTGCAAGGCGACCCGCTGCTGTGGTGTACGAGCAGCTGACAAACGAACATCTTCAATTGCTACTTTAACTTTATACAACGCTTCGCCCGGCACACTGCCATTCACCGCCGCTAATACGTAGCTGCCGCCACCCAGACCAACGGCGAGCGCTAACGTGGCGAGAGCCACACCGCTCCGCATCACAAAAGAACCGGCGCTACCAAAAAGTGCTTCAGCGCCCCAGGTGAACATGCGGAATCGATTTGCCGTGCTCAGTTTTGGTGCGGTTGCCGCGTCAGATGCTACCCGAGCAATCAATGTGGCGCGCGACGCAGCAAGCCACTCTGCGCGTGGAGCGACAGATGGCTTAAGGTGTCGGAGCTGTTTTTGAAGCTGGGCTGTAGTCATTATACTTTGGTAGATCGAGCTTCTAAAGTTGTAACTGCTTCCTTCAAGGCTTCGACGGCGCGGTGCGCGGTAACTCGAATGGCACCGTTCGACTTGTCTAACATCTCGGCAATTTCTGCTAGCGAATACTCTTCAATGTAGCGAAGTAAAATAATATCTCGGTACTCTTCTTTAATGAGCAGTAATGCTCGTCTAACTATTTCCAAATCTGAACTTCGAACGGCATCGGCTGCTAAATCTATCTCGGCCGGGAACGTGGCTAGCTGTTCATCGATTTGCGTTTGCGGCTGTTGACTGCGTGAACGGTAATGGTCGATGACAGCGTTGTGGGCGAGTCGATAAACGAACGGCCGAAAATTCTTAATCCGTCGTTCTCGTCGCTTCACGTACTCCCACGTTTTAAGGAACACTTCACTTGCCAGGTCTTCTGCTTCCGCTTGTGTTCCTACTTTGAAGTAGATGAAGCGGTAAATCTTTGGCGCATATGCGTCATAGAGCTCTGCGAAAGCCGACGGGTCTCCGTCGTACAATCGGTACAGCAGTATCTTTTCTTGCCAAGGAGAGCTTTGCAGATGCAGTAAGCTGACAATAAATAAGACGAAAAAAAGAGGGTTATGTTACACCCGTGAATTCATAATTAAAAACAGGCCCTTTTCAACACAAAATACCTAAAAAGTATAGCGGAAAAGTACGTTATACGCCATACGCAGTACGCAGTACGCCAAGTAGTTTACGGCCAACGGTGACTTTCCGTACAGCCTATAGCGTAAGGCGTATAACCTACGGCGTATGCCGTATAGCCTCTATCTCCCGTATAACGTATAGCGTAAGTCGTACCTGCATACGGCACGTTATTTCCATCCCTGTAAGGCTGGAAATAACGTTATCCTCAGGTGGATAACTCACCAAGGATTACTGTCTTCTCAATGATTTGAGAACTTTCCACACCAGAGCGATATTTCAACGTAACTGTTTGACCAGGTTGTTTTTTAGATATCACCCGAAAAATATCTGCGTCTTCAACTATTTCTTCATCAATTGAAACAATGATGCTACCAACCGGTATGGAAGCACTCTTTGCAGCACTAGCGACAACAGTTCTAATCATGCCGCTCACATCCCCCTGCACTGATGCCCGCACGTAGGTAATACCCAGGCTCGCTCGCTTACTATTCGAGAATTGAATTTGCTGATCAAGAAGTGACTGCAATACGTCCGCCGGAACCAAAACCGTTGCGCCAGACGTAGAGCTTGTTGTCAGGCCCACGAGGTCACCGCGTAAACTGAAAACCGGAATTCCAACGGTCGATAACCGAAGTGAGGAAACCCCATACCCATAGGTGAGGCGGTCACTCGTGAGTACCTTGTCGCTACTATCGAAAGGTGTGGTCAAAGAAACAAGTGAAAGACGCTCGCCATCTTCCTCGCCGGTTGTGGCGACAACGGTCATTCCGACCGCTACGTTATCTGGTTCTGAAAAAGTAACAGAGGCGAAATGGGCACCTTCAACCTTGCCGAGCACGAATGGGCTAGCACTGTCTTTATACACAGTCTTAATTTCGAAAGGAACATTATCCACAATCAAGATATCCCCAACCAAAACATTGGCGTTTTGAACAGTTCCAAACCAACCATCCGCTGTCAGCATAATTGCCGAGCCACTTGCCGAGGAGTGTGGATAAACAACACTGCTGCCAAGACGGGTGGTATTACCTTTCTTAAATATCGAAGCGACAACTGTTTTGCTCTGCCGAACAACATCCACCACTCGTGCCCCCTCTTCAACCACCACCGTACCAGGAGACGACACAATGACAGACTCTGTACCCGGTGGGATTACTGCTTTTCTGAGTTCCGGAAACAACGAAAAAAGAAGCGCCGCTCCAGCCATACCGCCAGCCAGCGACAGAATGATTAACACCGGCACTGGAACGCCTGCTTTGCGCTCGAGTGGAAACGTTGGTATCTCTGTTTGTTCCATAGTGAAAGAATAATAGCAGAAGGCTCGCTGTGGGGCGAGCCTATCATTAAACGCCATTTTTACTTCATAAAGTTTAAAGACCCCGACACCACTATTATTTCAAGCGATGCGGGGGTCTTCTGATTGTAGGTTGTCTTCGTCGCCGGGTGGCTGACTCAGGCTTCGTCGGGGCTCAGGGGCTGCGGTGAGACTTCGAACCAGTCACAGCTGACGTCCCACTTGATGCGGCCGTCGTCCAGACTAATCCGGACGTTCTCGACGTCGACGTGCAGCTCGTCGCCGCCGACACTCTCGACCCAGCCGTCCGCCGGAAGTTCGGAGGGGTCGGCTTGAGTCACCGGGCATCCACCGTCACCGCAACGGGTGAAGTAGACAGTCCCCGTTCCATCCAGCGTACCGAGGTACGCTTTCAGGCCTTCGGGGCCGTCGTCGATGACGACCACACGTGTTGGTTTCATGGTTTCTTCTCCTTGTTGGTTGACCATCAAATCTCGTGCAACTGCACGAGCTCGTCCAAGCTGAACTCTTCGAGATGAATGACGTCTCCATCGATTCCTCCGGTCAGAATTGGAGTGTCGCCATGCACCTCTGGAAGTGCAGCAAGGGTTCGTCTGCAAACGCCACACGGGTGCAGCGTTCTGTGGCTGAGTCCACTATCGTGGTCAGTTTGCGGTTCGCCGACAACGACAATCCCAATGATACGGGTATAGCCAGCCATACGAGCTGCGGAAACTGCCACTTGTTCGGCGCAAACTGGGCGAATATCCTCTGCCGTCTTCATGTTTGCCCCAGTGAACGTCGTCCACCGGACACCCATGTAGTCAGCGGGGTCTTCGCTAACCTGCCATGCTTCTTTGGCTTCTCGATATGGTCGCCATGCGTAAACGGCGCACCCTACCTTAAAGCCGCGATACGAAATTGCTCGTTCTCTGGCGGCGTAGGCCTTCCAGACGAGCGTTTCTCGCGCCGCAATCCATCGCCGGTAATGTTCCTCATCGTCGACTAATCGACGTGGGTCCAGCACCTCAGGGTATTCCTGGAGGAACTGGGTCATGGAAAATATCCCGTTCATGGTTCCTCCAGTTTCTTAGTCAGCTTCGCAGTAGCGAAGGTTAGCAGTAGGGATTCAGCCAGTCGCTGCAATCTTTACGCGTTGCACCGGCATAAATGGTCACGCCGTTCAACGAGTGGTCCAGCACGACGTGACTGCCGTCGGTGCACTCTTCGATAGTGCACTCGAGGGCATTCCAGTGAGGCTTTGCCCAGCCAGGGCAAACAAACCCCATCGGCTGTTTCGTCTCAGATTTCTCGGCCATCGGAATTTCTCCTTCTAAAAACCTTTGATTGTCAGTGAACATTCAGCTCAACTTAGTCTCGTTACTCACGAGAAAAGCTGGCCCCCTACGACTGTAGGCGACCAAAGAAATTACTACTTTTTATTCAAAAAGTCAATGGTAACTACCCTATCTACACCGCCCTAAACAAACCAATTAGCAGTAATAAAGACAGCAAGCAAGGTAAACGTGCCAAGGTACAGATACCGACGAAGCACAGACGACCGCAGGGTGCCGTCTAAGTATGACCGGCCAATATTTGTAAATAGATAGTACGCCAAAACCAGCAAGAAAGACTTTACTTCAACACTGTGCGGTAAGAAATTGGTTACCCAAAATAGTTCGCCTAAAATTAACGCTTGCGATACTTGCAGCAGCCAGACGGTTTCTGCATTGTACCGTTGCACCCAAATTGTGCGGTAATCGATAAAGAAAACGATTGCCACCACTAACCCTGAACCAATGAGGAGTGCATTGCTTGCAATAATGCCAGGGAAAATCGTGGCGTCGAGTAGTGCATTAAACGCAAAGAGAGAAAAGAACCAGATGATGGCGGTGTTTAACGCCAGCGATATATTTTCAAGTGCCTCATCATGATACCGCGCCCTATCCCAGTAATAGCGCCAAATGTTTTCCCAAAACAGTAAAAACAAGGCGGCAACGAGAATAATGGTTACCTGACGACTGGTTGCAGTAGGGAGAAAAAGCAAAAGCCCGACCGAGGTAATACCCAGAAGCGCCGGGGTAATAAGCGTGTGCCACCAACCTGGTAAAGTGAGCCGGGTGTTCATAAGACCAATACCCGTGGTAACAGCCATGGCGATAATGAGCAGAATCACTATTGCCCAAAGGTCGGGGCGAAACAGTACAAATTCAAAAAGACTAATAGAAACGACGCCACTTATTATTGGTAGTAGTCGCCGTGCTGGTTGCTGACGCAGCGTCAAAAGAAACCCCCGGCCAGCGTATCGCAAACGGTTGTATAGCTGGCGCAACCATTGTAGTAAACCTAAAGCGTAGTTGCGCACAGAATACTTATTGCCCAGCCGCTAACCACGGGTTAGCAACACTAATGGCTCGTAACCCAGCCAGGGCACTGCTCATGGCTACTTCGTTTTCTGCTGCTTCAGCCGCTGCTAAAGCATCGAGCGCTAGCACCAAATCCAAATGCACGTCTTTAAGATCCATCGGTACGCGCAATGCGAGGAGTGCGGTTCGGGCATTTGTTATCGCAACCACACGCTCTTCTTTACTGTCAGCTTGATACGCCACCACGAAACTTGTAAGCGCTGCGGCCGCACCATTTTGGTACGCTTTCGTGTCAACGGGAGACGGTTTTGAAGCAACCTGTGTCGCTTGTGTCAGAACCACTGCATTCATAGCTTGTACGGAAACATTTACCGCAAGTATGGTGATGACGGCAAGAAAAAGTAGTAGTAGGTCGTGTTTTTTCATAGTTATCCAAGGCCAAAGTCACTTGCCCTAATTTCCGACCATTCACCGTCTATTTCACGTTCTACGGTGAAAACATGCACAACGTCTTTTTCGTCATAAACGTTTTCTACTGCGGCCGTGGAACTAGACCGTTTAGCAAAAAAAGTTTTTTCGCCTATTTTGCGCGGCTGTGTTGTGCGAGATAAGCAAACACGCCCAGCGGGAGTTTTAGCGATAACCCGAATTACCACACCCGGCCGGTCTTCCAGCGTCTCCTCAACTTCCGACTCAACAACACCAGCATCTTTCAATTGTCCGATTAATTCGTCCCAACGTTCATCAGTCATAGTAACCACAGTATACCAACTCAAAGAAGCGTTGACAAAGTGGCTGTGAAATGATAAAAAAGCGAGTCGACTCGCTTAGCGATAGACAAGGAGGCAAGAGAAACGTGCAACTGCTTCGTGCGTACCAACTCGGCTTTGGAATTGTGGCGCTCGCGAGCGCGATAGTTCTGGTCGCCGAACAATTCAAGAAGGACGCGTGGTTCCCACTCGCGTTCATCGTCGTTTCGATTTTCGGAATCGTGCGACTGCAAGTCATTGCGAATCGTTCCCGCGCGAGGCGACAGACGCTCGCACAGAAAACAATCGCCAAATAGCAACAAGGAGGCAACGCCATGAGTCGAAACCGACAGAAGCGACAGGTCATCGTACCTTCCAAGGCACCTTCGAACATCGGCTGGAGTGAAGAGACCAAGAGGAAGGTCGGCATCATCGGCCTCACCTTCATCTTCATCTTTGTCGCCGGACCGATCATCTGGTCGGTCCTATTCCCCACCTCCTGACGCCGCGCCGTCAGGACAACCGCTCCCCCGCACCAAGGCCGGCTACGCTCTCTCTCGAGGTAGCCGGCCGGTCTTTTTTAAGCGTCCGCTTTAAAAAATTCGTGGTCACTGATTTCATCTGGCAAATAGGTCTGCGCTAATGCTTCTCCACGCTTTTTTGCTTCTGGCGTATATTGGTACCCTTTTCCATAATTCAATTCTCGCATAAGTGCAGTTGGCGCATTCCTAAGGTGGAGCGGCACAGGAAGAGCGCCAGTGTCACGAATAGCTTCCTGCACCGCTCCATAAGCCGTGTACACCGCATTAGATTTTGGTGCCCGCGCTAAATACGCCGCAACTTCAGCCAGCACGACGTTCGCCTCGGGCATGCCAATGACGTGCGTCGCTTGAAAACCGGCAACCGCCACCACTAAGGCGTTCGGATCCGCCAAGCCAATATCTTCACTCGCAAAACGAACCAATCGCCGAGCCACGTAGAGCGGATCCTCCCCTGCCTCGAGCATTCGACCCAGCCAATAGAGCGACGCATTAGCGTCTGAGCCACGCATACTTTTATGAAGCGCTGAGATTATATTGTGATGTTCTTCGCCATTTTTGTCGTACGGTAGTTGTGGTGAGGATAACGCCTGGATAATGTCTTCTTTTGTAATGTCCATACGTCCTTGTCGCACCGCTGCTTTTACAGCAAATTCTAATGCGTTGAGCGCCACACGCGCGTCACCATCCGCCGCGGCTGCCAAAAACAAAACTGTTGGCGCAGCCACACGAATATTACCCAAACCCATCGTGCGATCAGACAACGCCCGATGTATGATAGCCGCAACTTCATCGGTGGTAAGTTTTTGAAACGTAAAAACACGACAACGAGATAGCAAAGCGCTGACGACTTCAAATGATGGATTCTCCGTTGTCGCTCCGATTAAGGTGATGGTTCCATTTTCAACATGCGGCAACAGGGCGTCTTGCTGCGCCTTACTCCAGCGATGAATCTCATCAATAAATAAAATCGTTCTCGAATGATATAAGTTAAGCCGCTCGGCGGCTTCGGCAATAACTTTCCGTAATGCCGCCACCCCTTCCGTTACTGCGTGGAAAGAAATAAACGTCGAACCAGTCATATGAGCGACAATGCGAGCCAACGTTGTCTTCCCCGACCCTGGCGGCCCCCACAAAATCATTGAAGGCACCGCATCAGCCTCGAGCACCTGACGCAGTGACGTGCCTTCACCAACCAAATGTGTTTGCCCAAAAAATTCAGCAAGCGTACTCGGCCGCATGCGGTCTGCTAGTGGTGCGAATTGCTTTTTTTCTTCTATGCCGCGAGCGGCAAACAAATCGTCACTTGAATCGGCTTGTTGTATAGCCACACCCTAAAGCATTATTTTAAATTGTTTGCGTGGACTGCGTACGCCCAAAAGCAAACGAACATTCTCAACCGGTACTCGAAAGACATCGGCAAGATAGGCACGAATGGCGCGATTGGCTTGTCCTTTCGAAGCAGGCTCTCTAACGTCTATTTTAACAACGCCATTCTTTTGCTGACCTCTCGCCATGGTGCGACTTTTCTCTGCTGTTGCCATAAGGCGCAGCACAATAGACCCCTGTCGCATGAGCGTTTCGCGCTCGTTCTCCCACATATAATTCCAGTGTACGTCACAAAAAAAATCGTGCAATGGTGCTCGACAAAAGAGACGGTGCTGAACTATAATAAGTATGTGTCTATATGCAGGTACAAAATTTATCGTTTTAACTTTTAAGACCGAGCAAAACTCGGTTTTTGTGTTATGACAAAAATAAACGCTGTTCCGCTGAAACACCTAACATTCGGTATTGAATTTGAATTCCACATTCTTGACAAGGATGGGTATATTCATAATGGCGCAGACCGTTTACTTAAACGATTACGTGCAGATAGCCCGAGCGTAGATGCAACATACGAGGCATCTGAAAACCTGATTGAGCTACGAACGAAGCCGCATACAAACTTGCCAAATATTATGTGGCAGTCCATGGAGGACTTTAAAGCTTTGCTAGCCGCCGCAGAAAAGGAGGAGTTAGTTATTTACCATCTCGGAACATACCCGGGAACATTCACGCCGGCGATTCGGAATGCCCCACGATATAGAGCACAAGAAGAAATTTTTGGTAAACAACGCTTTGCAATTGCTGGCCGGTGCGCTGGCATGCACTGCCACTTTACATTACCGCGCGGTGTATATAGTAAAACTGCAAAGAATCTTGTATATAGATTTTTTTCTAATCAACAGACGAACCTCGTGAATGTACATAATCTGTTTATAGCCATGGACCCGGCACTGATTGCTTTTTCTCAATCATCACCTTTTTACCAAGGAACACGACTCGGGAAAGCTAGCCGAATAATTGCCTACCGAGGCGGAAAACCATTTAATTATCCCGGTGGTCTCTATGCAAATTATCAAGACCTTGGAGCACTTCAACCATACGAAGCTACCGGAGGGAATTTACTACATGTTATTCAGCAACGATCCCACAACTGGAAAGCTACTCTACATAAGCTTGGTATACAGGCACGCTCACTTGCAAAACGTGGCTCCCTGCTAGACGCCTCATGGAATCCAATACGAATAAATTCTGTAGGCACGATTGAACATCGTGCGCCAGACATGAACGACCCCGAAATTTTAGTCGCCATTTCACAGTTAATTAAATTTTTAGCAACAGCGGTGTACGAAAAAGGGCTTACCGTGCAACCAAGCGACAGTGCCATTCCTGAACCTTTTACTTTTGACCGTAAAACAATTTTTGTTCCGCCAGATAGTCATGTCCGTTTTACTTTACAAGGCAAGGCGGCTTTAAGCGGATTTGATGACGACGCTATTTATAGCTACTGCTCAGCGCTTCTCAAGCTTGCAAAAAACTTTATTCCGAATCAAAGACAGTTCATTTTGGAGCCACTTGAACTGATGTTAAAAAATCGAAAAACAAAGTCTGACGAAATACTAGAAACTGCACAGCAGCTTGGTATTTCACTTCGAGAAGGACCAACTGACGCTGAGGCAGCAAAACTGGCGCTCGCAATGGCTGCAAAATTACCGGATAAAATTGAAGTGCTTCAACAGAAGCTTATACATTTTGTGGAAGATTAATGGCTTTTACGGTCAATCCCGCTAATTGAGTAAAAACGTTGTGCCAGCTATACTTGGCTAACCTTGTTTAATGACGAATAAACTAGGTTCCAAATTTCCTCATATCGGGCTGTAGCGCAGTTGGCTAGCGCGCGTCGTTCGGGACGACGAGGTCGCGGGTTCGAGTCCCGCCAGCCCGACCACACTAACGTGCATTATGACGTTGTCATAATGTTTTGAAAGTCAGTAGTCCCGCCACAGGGCGGGAGAACATCGTGACTGAGGGCTGGAGGACAACAACAGTTTGTTGTGCGTCGGGACTCGAAGGGTTCGGCGATGCCCATGGCCGACGAACCCCGGGAATATGGTCCCGCAACGATAATGATCATTCTGATGTAGTCAGAATGTTTCAACAGCTAGTAGTCCCGCAGCAGCGGGACCAGCCCAACGTCATTAATATACATTTCGAACAATCGAAATTTTTTTAAGGTAATATGAATAATTTTGAAGAACTCTACCAAAAAGCATTTGCGATAAGTGCTGGCCGTCAACTAACCCCTTTTGCAAGTTGTGGCGGGGTCGGAGCCGCCCTAAAAACGAAGGATGGAAATATTTATACGGGAATCTGCATTGATACTGACTGCAGTCTTGGCTTTTGCGCTGAACACGCAGCAGTGGCTGAAATGTTAAAATCAGGTGAATCTGAAGTTGTAGAAATGTTGGCGGTTAAAAATTCCGGAACTGTTATTCCACCCTGTGGTCGCTGTCGAGAACTACTGCTTCAAATACACGCCAACAACAAAGAAACGCTTGTTCACGTAGCGCAAGATAGAAATATAAAAATGTTTGAACTTCTTCCTGAATCCTGGCTAGACACTTCTTCGCGGGCTATAAAGACGACTCCATAATAGACCACCCGCTACTAACCACTAACCACCATCTCCCGCTTCGACTTCATAAAGAAATACCCGACCACTCCAAACGTGGTCAGTGGCGACACCCAACTTGGCACGTGCACACCAAAAGCGTCAAGCAGCATTATGGTTCCCAAGAAAAGAATCGAATACATCGCACCATTTTTCAAAAACAAATACTTTTTTATATTCTCGACATTTCTAATTGTAAGCTCCCGCACAACATAGGCACCCACACCATTCCCAAAGAAAATAAGCGGCACGGATAAGGTGAATGCAAATGCACCGAGAACTCCGTCAACCGAAAAAGTGGCGTCAATAACCTCCAGATAAAGAATCTTGCTCATATCCGAACGGTGCGACGTCAATAAATCCTTTTCAGCCAATTCGGCGTTCTGTTTAAACCCGTGGGTAATAAAAAACGCCGTTGACCCAACCACGGCACTAAACGCCATCAAGGGATTTTCATGAATAGTAAACCATACTATTGCTGCAAGTATTATCGAAACCACGGTATAGAACCACAGGCCATAACGATAAAAAAACTTTTCATGTGGTAGACCATAATTCTTATCTTCCAAGAACAACCAATGGAAAAATAAAAAAATCAAAAAGACACCGCCGCCGGTGAGTAGTATCGGCGCTGCCATTTCCACCGCGGCGAGCACCTGAGGGTCACTACTAAACGTTGCGGTTAACGCTCCCCAAAACCCAAGCTCGGGCGCGGTGACCCAAACAATGAATAGGGGCAACAACCCTCGAACGACAAAAACTGCCAATAACAAACCCCACAACAAAAACCACTTTCTCGCTTTAGCACCCATGCCACTTAAAACTTCGGCATTGATTATGGCGTTATCAATGCTAGAAATTACCTCAAAAAGGCAGAGGCCAAAAACAACGATTGCAATTTCCACAATAAACATGGTTGTATAGTAGCTTGTCAGGCGCAGAAGACAAGTGCGTTCAATTTATTTGCTATACTGCAAAGCAGCAACCAATAGTAACTATGCGAATTATCGTCGGCACAAAAAACGAAGCGAAGCTGGAAGCCGTTCGAAGAGCTGTTCGTGAATACCCACTATTAGCAAACGCCGAAGTTATTGGTGTCAGTGTTAAAACTTCTGTGCCAGCACAACCAATGAACCTTGAAGAAACAATTCGTGGAGCGGCTGACCGTGCTCGTGCCGCCCTTATGGAGCTAGGTGGAGACTATGGCGTTGGCCTTGAATCCGGACTTATTGACGTCCCCTATACAAAAACTGGACACATGGATACAACCGCATGCGCCATCTGGGATGGCACAAATGTACACCTTGGGTTGTCCAGCTGCTTTGAGTATCAATCTGAAATAATTGCAAAAATGAAAGCCGGCCTGGAAGCAACCGATGCAGCGGTCGAACTCGGCTACAGCAAAGACGGTTCTTTCCGTGAAAATCTCGGCATCATTGGTGTCCTTACAAAAAACAGAATTACGCGAATTGACTACAGCTACCAGGCACTACAGACCGCGCTCATTCATCTAGAGAATGCTGAGCGCTACAACGTGTCGGGAAATTGAATATTCTGAAACCGACCAGTCTTCATTACCCCAAGTTTATTGAGTCGATATTGCAGTGACGTTGCTAGCACACCAAACCCATAGTGAACCGAACGGCGAAAATTTATGGATGAAGCTTCAGGAAAGTATCGCGCCGGGCAAGAAATTTCACCTACTTTGAAACCTGCATACAACACCTGCGCTAGCATCTGGCTATCAAATACGTAATCGTCAGAGTTCTCGGCAAGCGGCAGCGACTCGAGTACACGTCGCGAGAAGGCACGATAGCCCGTGTGATACTCTGAAAGTCGTTTGCCGGTGCACAAATTTTCAAACAAGGTCAGACAACGGTTTGAAACATACTTATACAACGGCATACCGTTTTTCATGGCGCCTTCCGAAATAAATCGTGAGCCGAGCACAGCATCATACTGTCCGCTGGCAATGAGCGCCGCCATGGGTAGTACAAGTTTTGGCGAATACTGATAATCCGGATGCAACATAACAACAACATCCGCCCCGAGTCGCAAAGCTTCTCGATAGCATGTCTTTTGATTGCCACCATACCCCGTATTCTTCGGATGGCTGATTGTCCGTATGCCAAGCGAAGCGGCAACGGCGGCTGTTTGATCAACACTCTGGTCGTCAACAAGAACTACCTCATCAACAAAATCTTTTGGTACTTCTTCATACGTTTGTCGCACTGTTTGCTCGGCGTTATACGCCGGCATGACGACAACTATTTTTTTACCAAAGAGCATCGCCAAAGAAACGACCTATTTACCTAACCGTTCAAATGCTTTGAGTACCTCGAGTGGCACGGCGAATACTATGGTGTTTGATGCGTCGCTCGAAATGTCGTTGATGCTATTCAATGTACGGAGATGCAGTGCGCCTGGGGAGCCAGACAATATTTCCGCAGCTTTCCGCAAATTCTCAGCGGCCGATACTTCACCTTCAGAGTTAATGATAACTGCTCGTCGTTCTCGCTCGGCTTCTGCTTGCTTCGCAATAGTGCGCACCATATCTTCAGGAAGCACAATATCTTTTAACTCAACGGACTCTACTTTAATGCCCCATGGATCACTGGCTTTATCAATGATTTCTCGAATACGCTCGGCGGCAGCATCGCGATTTGAAAGCAACTCGTCTAACGTCATTTCACCAATAACATTCCGCATGGTGGTTTGCGCCAGCTGAGAAACAGCATCTCGAAAATTTTCAACTTCAATAATCACTTTTTCTACGTCAGTAATTTTGTAGAAAAGAACAGCGTTAATACGCGCCGAAACGTTGTCGCGCGTAATCGTTTCTTGATACGGGACGTCAGTAACCTTTACGCGGATATCCACCTTGGTCATGTTTTGAATAATTGGCCAAACCAAACGCCAACCTGGTTCTACCATGCGTCGAAATTTTCCAAATTGAAACTTCACTCCCCGCTCGTACTGGTTAACCTGCCGAATACTTATGAGTACAACAAACAAAACTATAAGTACTGGAACAAAAGTAATGTCCATAGGAAGTAAACTTAAAAGTAAGGGGTTATTTATAACAATAATGAGCAGACCAACGACCAGCGCAATGTTTCGAACAACAGAGCGTATGCCGCTACCACCACGCTGAAAGCGTTCGTAAAACTCTGTGGCAAGTCGTTGCAATTCCTCTTCTGGAGTCAATGGTTTTTTCTTTTCCATTTTCGTTTTGCAAGAAAAAAGATGAGTAAATTACTATTTGGCAACTATAATCATTGCTTTTCGATCCGCAACGATTGGCTGATGCACACCCGACGGGTACTCTCGAATAGCGTCGAAAAGCACGTCGTAGTTATACTGATACGAAGCACCCCGCTTTGTACCTGGGTCATTCACTATAAAGCGTTTTGTCGAATCATCGTACCCAATAATGATAAGCATGTGGCGCTCTGGTCCATCACCACTAAAATATGGGTTCCCCAAGGCTTGACCGTCAGTAGGCACAATGACGACCTTACCAGAAGCCAACGCACTACGAATACTGGCAACCGAAACGTCTCGACTCACCGTGACCTGTGGGACTTTAAAATAGTCAGTCAAAATGCGAGCAGTATCTGCCGCATTGGTGTCATTCGAGGCTCCAAAGGCTTCAACCTCCCAAGAAAAAATTTTCATTAGCTCCGCCAATGCCGTTGTTGGATTTAATGACTCGCCAGTAATCCATCTCGCCGCCATCAACGTTGACGCCTCCTCACAACCATCTTGCTGTCGTTGATCATCCCAATCGCCAAATGGCGCTTGCGAAGTAAAAGGAACAGTAATATTTATTTTCACGGGAAGTTTCGTTTCTGCGACAGGTTCATCTACCGGTGGCTGTACTGGCGCCGCGGGTTGTTCTGTTTCGCCCTCGCTTGGTGTCACCAAATCCACAACAGGTCTGTCCGGTGTTTCAGTTTGTGGTGGTGTTGTGCCTTGGTTCAGTACTACTTTCAGCCCAAAAAGACCTATGAGCACCACAAGAACCAATGCAATACTGTATTTTTTTGTAGTAGTCATATTGAAAAAACCCATGAAATATGTCATAATTGTATACGTTACCAGCAAAACATTCAAGTTACGTCTAAAAAATGCAATCTCATAAAGAAGACGCAAGCGTTGACCTGTCTAAAGCCGGCACGGGCAGCCATTTTCAATCTGGCCGGTTTGGTGATGCTCGCCACAAGGGATTGGCTGGTCAGCTCCGACGTTTTAAATGGTCGGGTGGAGCTGTCCGCCGAGAAGCCAAAAACCTTTCAAAAAAAGATCTCAGCACAATTGCAAATATTATTGGTGACGAACTAAAACGCTTGCCCACTGGCGCAACGAGTATTTCTTACTTCGCTCGACGACGGATGCAGAAAGCGGGCTGGAAAGCGCAACGGGCTGGAGTAATTAGTTCGTCAGATAGAAAAGATTTAAAAAAAATTGTTAACGCGTTAAGCGCAGAGCACGTTCCTGAGCTGCATCGTCTTGTGCGGCAGCACGAATCGACGGCGACGCCAACAGCGCGCGCTGCACCGGTGGAACTTCACAACGCTCCACTAACGCGACTACCTGTTGAGAGCGTAACTGAGTCGGATGATGAGAAGTATCCTGATGAAGAAACTGAGATTGAGGAACGTGCTGCCCCACACATCCTACCGCAACTTGCACCACCCCCTCGGCGCCAAAAAGACCCCTCAGCCATGGATATTGGCTAGCTCTTGCCTTTTCCTTTTGGAATGCTAGGGTAGAATAGTCGCCAATAAACAGACCGGCGACGCCACAGGAGGTGGCTTATGAACGCAACAACCGAGGGTACTCAACCGAGCATTCGTGCCGTCATGCGGATCGACACGCAGCAGCTGGACGTGCCAGCGCTGCCTGCGGGCGCAACGTACGTGCTGGAATGCGCGGGATGTGGGAGGAAGTCCCTCCCGATTTCATACGAAGCCCTGCTGGAAACGGCGCGGGCGCTCACTGAGAGCAGAGTCTTCTGCAGCAGGTGTGGCGAGTAGCGCGCTAGTCCACCGGCCGGTAGGCCAGTCCGTTGTGCCCGCGTCGACCTTTAGGCGCGGGCTTCTTTTTTTCCTCGACCAATGCGCTGGCAAAAACTCTACTTTGCTTTTTCCGAAACAATAACGGTGTCACCCTCCTCTAAGCCTTCAAGAATTTCAACGTTGCCCAAAATATCATTAAGGCCCGTTGTTACTTTTACCTCTTCTGGTAACTCGCCCACCAGCACCCGAACGTACTTTATTCTATCGCGACTAAAAATTGCTCGTTGAGGAATTGCCAAAACATTTGTACGTTCGCCAGTCGTGAGCACTATGTTAGCGGTCATGCCTGATTTAATGCGTTCATCTTGCCCGGTAAATTGTAGTACCATCTTGTACGTTGCTACCCCTTCAACTTCAGTTTCCGCAGGATCAACACTGGTGACCACTGCCGTTAAAACAACATCGCTGCCATAAGCGTCCAGCGTAATAGCTGCATCATCCCCTATTTTGACTTTAGAGATTTCTGCCTCTGGTACAAATGATTCAACTTCATAGGCGCTGTCACCTATAAGCGAAACGATAGTTTTATTGGCAGACACTATTTCTCCCGGTTCAATAGCAACGGCCGTCACGACGCCGGCTATCGGCGCCCGTAGCGTTGCCTTCGCCAACTCTGCTCGAGCGCTTGCCGCAGCAGCTTGCGCACGCTCGACATCTCCCCGCTGCGAAGCGACATTCGCTTCTGCCTGCTTTACCGCGGCGGCTTCGCTTCTCAATTTTTCCGAAGACGCCCCGGCGTCAAGTAAGGCTAGCTCATTTTTAGCAGCCATTACGGCTTGCTCCGCATCATTTACCGCTGCCTGCGCTGTGGTGGTAGCGGCCTGGTTTGTGGCCTGCTGAGCACTTATACTCTGCGACTGTGAATTAATTGCACTAATTGACGCATTAATATTTGTTCGAGCCGTGTTGAGATTAGCTTTATACGTTGCGAGTGAAGTGCTGTTTAAACTAGTCGATACATTCAAGGTGTCGGCTAAACGTTCCAACATAGCTTGCACAATTCGCAGCTTACTAACAGCAACAGAAAGCGCACTTGTAACCGCAGCACCGTTTGTAACGTCGACAGTTGCAAGTGTGGCTAGCGACTGCACTGCCAAGCCAGCCGCCAGACGCTGATTCTCGGCATCGATTCCAGATTGTGTGTCAGCGGTTACGTAAGAAAGTCGTGGCGTACCTGAACCTTGGTCAAGAAAAAAATCATCAACTTGCTTCGCCAACGCATCGTCTGCGACTCGATACGCATCTTGCAGTGTGTCACCAGCACTGGCGTAAACGTTACGCAGCGCCGTGTCAGAGGTGCTTGTGGAATCAATTAATTTTTTCTTACTGTCCGCCAATGTCTGCTCAGCACGAGCCACCTTCGTAGCAGAAATAGTTCGCTCCTCAGTTCTTGGGCCACGAAGAAGCTCGTCATACTCTGCCCGAGCCGCATCCAATAATGCCTCTTGTTGCTTAAGTCGAGCTAAGGCACTCGTGACATTTGCATTCGCTTCAGAAACCGAGGCAGACAATGTGGCACCTTCCAATCGAACCAGCGTATCCCCTTGTGCCACTTTGGCGCCAACGATAACGCTAACCGCCGCCACTCGCCCCGTGCCTTCAAACGCCAGGTCCACCGCCGACGCAGGCTTCACCTTGCCGGTTACTTCAACGGTCTGCGTTATATTTTGCTTACGCGCAACAATCGTTTCAAACGTCGTATCTCCACCCGAACGACTTCGAACAATGCCGAAACCAATACCAACTATGACAACCGCAATAACAGCCGACCAAACGTAGTGGGTTCGAATCCAAGTAATGACTGTGCTCATAGTGTACGACGTGACCGCCAAAGTGCCTGAATGCTTAAATGACGACCCGCGTTCGCAGATGCCAACACCAGGAGTACTAGCGCGTAAATAATGTGCTCATCGATTAAAAAGCTATTTGGACTTTGGAAAGGAAAAGGTAAAACGGCGTAATACAGCAGCATGAGTAAGGCGCCGAGAGGTGCAGCCACCCGAAGGAACAAACCAGTAATAAGTGCCACGCCCAAAAGCGTGAGCGCCCACTCGTTTATAAGACTGACCCATTCGATAATGCCCGGCTGACCAAGAAAGGCATACAGAGCAGTAAAATTCTTTGCACCGGCTAAATAACCCGCCGCCGACCAGCCCGGCGTAAACAGTTTAAGTAGGCCGGTATACACAAATAGCGCGCCCAAAGTGACGCGCAAAAGGACAAGCAACTTTGTTTGTATATTCAATTTCATTGAGTTATTCTAGCATCTTTTCGACTTAAAATCCAGTTGCGAGAAGCACTGCTATTTTGCCAAATCTGGCAAAGCACGCTCTATGAAACCGAACCAGTCCCCATATCCTTCGCCACTTGGATGAAACCAATCTGCCGCATAAAACCGCTTCGGTTCTCGGGCAAAGGGGTCCGCATATGCCTCACGAAAAAGATCAATGTATGGAACCCGTTTTTCGTTCGCGGTGCGCATAAATAGTTCCCTCACAACTCGCGTCCGTCGCTCGTGAATCGCACGCACTCCGGGTGGAAACAGTTTTGCTGTGCCAACATTACCGCAGCTGACAAGTACAACGTGGTCACTAATTGCGACAGCACCGTCGAGAACGCCCTCAATACTTTTCGCAAGTTCATCGACGTCCGTCAGCCGAACAATATCATTGCCGCCAATCTGAAGAAGAACGAGGTCGAAATGCTGACCAGCACGAGCGGCTAAACGTGGGATGAGCTCGGCGGTTCTAGCGCCGCTCACGCCGTCATTCACAATTTCTGCATCTGGATAAAATGCTCCAAGTCGACCTGCCACTGATTCTTCTGGCGCTCCTGCCCCAACCCCAACCGCACTACTATCCCCGATAACAAGTATGCGCAGTTGAGGAGATTCCACCGAACGTGAAAAAGGAATTGTTTTTTGTTCAATGGCTCTCCCAATACGAATGTAGCGCATCGTCCGAACGCACTGGTACGTAATAAATAATCCAATGACTAAAAGAGCGGCAAGAAAAAATTTTGTCATAGTTACTCGAAAGATTCTAAAGCTTTCAATACAGCTTCATTCACGATTTTAATTTCATCATCATTATGACGATAATCGTGCCCAATGCCTTCCAGGGTCAAGAACTGCTTTGGCTCATTGGCTTTGTCATAAATCTGCTTAACATCATCGGGTGACACAACTGTGTCTACATCCCCTGTCACAAGAAGCAATGGCGTGTGAAGATTTTTAACCTCTTCTAGAACATTATACATCTCTGCATCTTCGGCGTGTGAATACGGCACGCGAAATTCTTTTATTTCTTTACTATTTGGTACGTTTCGTAAAGAAATGCGGTAACCCTTACTTTTCCATGCTTCAATGGTGTCTTTTGTTTGTGTTCTGACAATACTGTAGGGGGTCATTATGGCCAGGACAGTAGAGATTCTAGAATCACGAATAGCGTAAAGAATAGAAACCATTCCCCCACGGCTATGCCCACCGAGAAGCACGTGCTTGAAACTGCCCGTTTCAAGCATATATTCCAAAACAGATCTTATATCATTGAGGTATTCAGAAACGGTATGTGGTGTATCGCCTTCACTTTCCCAAGTGCCTGTTGGATCAAAACGAACAACCGTGTAACCCTCGTTTGCTAAATCGTCGGCCAAAAATACCAAATGATTATACTCTTTTGAATCTAACCAGCCAGGGCAAAGAATGGCTAAGCAATCTGTCGTCTGTGGTGGGTGATGTATAGCCGCAGCAATATATCCACCATTGTCCGTTGGTATTTTTTCTTGTCTAATCATGGGTATTCACCCATACGACTTTGGTTCCTTCTTTGCTGCAATTTGCACTTTTTGCATTTTTGCAATCAGGTACGCTTCAGCATTCGCTGGAATTGGCATTGGTTCATCTACGTGGGACATCGCACCCACTATTTTAAACGTTACCGTTGGCTCTTCGCTTAGTAATGCCTGTTCTGTCAGTGGAAGAAACTCAACTAATACATACATGGGTTTCCCTTCGGGGGTTTCACAAAAAAACCGACGTGCTCCATCTTTATTCATTTCCTCTCGAACTCTATTGATTACTTCTAGTGAGCTACCACCAAGAAAGCCGAACGGTAAATTTGGATGATAACCCAACCCCTCAACTGAGCTTCCGATGTGAAGGTGTTCCCTAGGCGTCATACTCTGATCTATGCCTGGATTTGTTGCATCAAACTTTCCAAGATCTCTTGCCTTCTCTAAATAGGCTAACATCTTACTATGCTCGGCTTCTTTTAGCGCCGCATGGTCGAGATCTTTTTCAATCTCATCAATTGGTGTGTGTCTTTTCTCGTCCATAAATACTTTTTTTACTTGTTCTTTCATTATACTCCACAATTTGATGTCCACGTTAATAGTAGTTGGGGCTGTCTGAACATTGTCAGACAGCCCCTTTTTACGCTGAAATTCCCTTGTTACCTCGCTGTACGACTTGAGTCGGAGTAGGCCAGGATGTCTTGTGCGACGATGGCACGACCTCCTGCCAACTCAACTAAACGACCGACCTTCCCAATATCGCTTCTATCGATACAAATCTGCACGGCACACCAGCCTTCGCGTAAAAGCGGTGATACCGTGGGCGCTACCTCACCAGGCAGCTGAAGCGAACTGAGGGCAAATTTGGGAATGTCGAACGTTAGCATTACATGAGCCGACCCTCCGATCACTGCCGTAAGAGCGAAGCTAAGCGCTTGCAAGGCCTCCTCTTTCTCATCACAGAGATTACCTTTTGCGATGATTTGAGGAACGCTAACGAGCAAACGTTCGCAACCAGGCAGGATGGTAAGACTGAGGGCTTGAAGTGTGCTGCCAGTTTCAGTAACCACGAGAATCAGATCACAGAGACCTTCTTCAATGGCCATTTCTTCATTGCCTTCAAGCTTCACCACTTGGTAATCACGAATTGGGTAAGGACATGCCGGCAGAAGAAGCGCGGGTAAATTCTCTAGCTCGCATCCGATTCGTAGCGAGCCGGATAGATCACACGTACCCTTGCTTGCCAGCACCCAACGCGTTGGATTGTTGGTCGCTCTTGAAAAGCAGAGACCAGCTATCTGTCGCAGACCTTGAACACAGCTGTTAAGCGTGAGATCAAGGCCAGTGATACCAGCGTCGTACCCACCTGCCACAAGATACGGAACCATACGACGGTCTCGTTCCCAAAATTCGATGCTTCCATCTGTGGATGTTCCACAATATCCTCTGCGATCAGCCTTACCTATGTCGTAGCCTGCCCGTCCGAGATACACACGCAGACTGGCCGAAAGAGAACCATTACAAAGTACCAACTTTAAAGGATCCATTGCTGTTTACCTCCAATGGTAACGACGTGAAATCTTGCGACTGTCACCTTCTACGGCGCCAGACGCGGATCGGTTTGTCGATTCTCGAACCCTTCCTCCCAGGAGTACCAGCCAAAGATGCAGTCGAACGTAACTTGCTCCTCACTGGTCGGCTGAAGATTAAGACGAAGCCGGCGGTTGGTGATCCCACTCGAATTGGTAAGAACTTCAACCGACGGCGGATAAACCAATCTCGTGGCAGTTTCACCCTGCGTTGGGGTCACCTCAACTCCGTGCTCGTCAAAAGCGACATCGCCATAGTCCTCACGCCCGATGCGGGGAGGGTTAACCACAAGTATTCTTTTCGACACTTTTCAACTCCACACTATTTTTTCGTTGACCACAAACGAAAACAAGCCCTCGTGACAGGGCTCGTTAACAACGTGCTTAAAAAAATTAAGAACGACGCAAACCAACCCTGGAGGGTGATTTGCCGGTATGCTCTTTCTTTAAGATTCGTTTGTACCCACCTGCGCCGTCACTCAAAAAACTATACACTCGTGAAATTGTTGCTGAACTTGCTCCTGTTGTATCAACTATGTCGCGATAGGTTTTCCCTTTTGCTAATTGCTTAGCAACTTCTAGCCGCTCACCTAAGGACTGCAACTCTGGCAGGGTGGCTATGTCACGCAAAAAATCAGCTAATTCGGCCTCTGTCCGGCACGACAAGAGCGCCTGGCAGAGTTGCCGGAACCAGGGATTCTGTCTGTATTCATCTTCGGAAAAACGTCTTCGTGCCATATGTTCCCCACCATAACACCACCCCCCTCCCCCTGTCAATGCTTTAAAGCAATGAAGTGGGGAAAGGAAAAGATGCTTATCTACTTAACACGATGCGCAATTTAGTAAATAACCCACACATAAGGCAGTGGCTTTATGGTAATCTCAACTACTAGCATTATTTTTAACCTCGCTTTTTTGCTTCACAAAAACAACTGCATTTTCGGTCAATACCGTAGTTTCAGAAAAATCTTCAGGACGTAATAAGTAAACGCCACGATAGTTATTCTGTAGCGCTTCTTTAATGCGTGGCAAATCATTTGGCCGAAGTAAAAACTGGTCAGGCGAGTCACCACTGATTTCATCTTCTATAAAATTCAAGTTACCACTCTCCATTTCTCTTTTCCAATCTCTGGCTTCCCCCATCTCCTTCTGCAAATCCTTCCGATAATGATAATCTACTTCGTCTTCTCTTTCCTCAACGCCATCTAGCTGATAGCCCACGCCCATGCGCAGCCGCATGCTCGGATAATTGTCGTCTTTAATTATCGTTACCATGGAATCCCTACCAGCCTCTCTGGCAATCTTTTCCTGCTCTGCTGCTACGCGCTTACCAATGCCGCCGCTACGAAAACTTGGGTCGACGACCGCGCCAGCCGCATAGGCTTCATTGTCTAAAATACTTTTTCCCATAGTGCCGCTCTCAAGCACAACAACACTGGTCGCCACAAGTTTATTTCCATCTTTAACCATGACGACTCGCAACTTATTTTCGGCAATCTGTTGCTGTCGAAAATCAATCATTCTATCAAGCGTTGTTTCTGGTCGCACGGTAGAAAACCCTTGATCAAGTTCAAATTGATAATACGCCGCAATCGCCGCTCGGTCTGCCGCATCTACCCTTGAAAGTTCGGGAACAGCTAGCTCTTGCGCGTCTTCCACGCCACTACCCGCTTCGAGCTTGCAAGCCCCACAGGGTGAAGAAAAAAAATTTCCGTGTGGACACATGCCTTTTGTTTTTTGTGCGTCTATTGGTTGTTCGCTCATAAAACAATCTTTTCGTGCCCGTCAATTAATAAATAACCTGGAGATTGGGTAGTTGCTTTACAATGCCATCAAGGTCTTGCTGTGAAAACTGATTACCCGTCAGGTTCAGCGTTTTTAAATTTTTTAGATTAGCGAGCTCATTCGGTAAGCCATTGATTTTATTGTACGAATAATCGAGTGATTCGAGTTTGCTCAGCTGACCAATTTCTGACGGAATACCAGTCATATTGTTACCGCTCAGTTTGAGCTCTCGGAGGTTTTGTAGAAAACGTATCTCTCCTGGCAGTGCACCAGTGAGTTTATTACCAGACAAATCAAGCACCTCTAATTCTTTCATTTGCAATGCGTACACAGGAACTTTGTCGAGGTTCTGATTACTTAAATCAAGAAGCTCTTTACTGCCCACATTGCCGTCTGATAACTCGTCAGGGACGCTCGGCACAGGCAGCGCTTTAATTTGATTAATCGCTTTCTGACCGACTGAGAAAATAGATTGCTGACCAGCTGCCTGGTTGCCATAAAAGCTTCGGAGCACAAAAGCTGCAAAAAGCCCTATGGCAATAACAAAACCGACAAAGACAAAACCGCTTGGATAGTTTGGCGAATAGTTGTTCATAGCTACAGTATGCGCTATTTATTTGTTCCACCCTAGCAGCTGCTTCCCGCCACAAAGCCGGTTGTCCAACACAACTGCAAGCTATAGCCACCCGACGGACGGTCAATATCTAACATGTCCCCTACTACGTACAAACCCGGCACGGTGCGAGATTCCATTGTTTTAAAATTAACTTCTTCTAAAGAAACGCCACCAGACGAAACAACCGCCTTATCTTTGCCAAGAAGGCCCTTAACAGAGAGTGGAACTGCTTTCATTAAGCGTATAAGCGCTTTTCGTGATTCGGACCGCACGCTGTGATTTGGTGTTTCGCCGTCGATGCCAGCTAGCGACAGCAAAACCGGCACAAGGGCATTTGGTATTACTTTACCAAGAACATTTTTAATCTTCTTATTACTTTCTGTCACGAGTAGCGTCTGCAGCTGCTGTTTCAGTTCGCCCCCATCAACTTTAGGGAACAGATCGAGCATGATACTAACTTCACCATACTTCAGCAGCTCACCGATACCTCTACTCATATTCAATACCATCGGGCCGCTTATGCCAACATGAGTAAAAAGAAGTGTCCCTTTACTGGCTTCCTGTTTTTGCCCGTTTTGAAATGTGGTGAGTTTACAATCTCGCAGTGATACACCGGCCAGCTTTTTTACCCAAGAATCTTTCAACGCAACGGGGACAAGTGCAAAATCATTCTCCACTATACGGTGACCCATTTTTTTAAGCCACAAAAAACCTTCACCGGTTGAGCCTGTTTCCGGCCGTGAAATGCCACCGGCGGCGATGATGCACGCCTTCGCGCTAATCTCACTTTTATCCTTTAATTTTATTATGAATTGCCCGTCTCGAGCCTCTACCGCCATCACCGCAGCTGCTGTCTGCACTCGCACTCCCCCTTCTTTCATATACTGTACCAAAACATTCCAGACGGACTGTGCGCTGTTTGAAACTGGAAAAATACGGCCTTCCGCTTCTTCTTTGGTCGCCATACCACGACGGTGAAAAAATGACAGTGCATCCTCGATACTAAATTGTGAAAAAGCTGAGAAAAGAAATTTATCTTTCCCTTTATATTTGGCCAGCATAATGCGAAGTTCTTTATTGTTCGTCACATTACATCGCCCGCCGCCAGTAATAAGTAATTTTTTACCAAGCGTGGCATTTTTTTCCAGTAACAAAACAGAATGGCCACACTCTGCGGCGCGGCCAGCCGCCATCATTCCGGCTGGGCCACCACCAATGACAACAGCATCCCAAGAAACACGACCCGTTCGACTACCTTGCATATACATTGATCGTTTCCTTTTTCATCATATTTCGAATGTCCAAGTAATCCGGAACAGTACGCGCCACCAATGCCCAAAACTTTGCAGAATGATTGAACTCCCCTAGATGACACAATTCATGCACGATTACATAATCTGCAAAGTGCTGCGGGAGCAACGCAATTTTGTAGTTAAAATTTAAATTCCCATTTTTTGAACAACTTCCCCACCTTGTTTTTTGGTTTTTAATGTAGATTTTTTTAAATACGAAATTATACTTCTCATTAAAATACGTGACTCGCTCGCGCGCCAATAGAAGCGCTTGTTCCTTATGGTCTTGAAAATGATTATTTTTTGCGAAAACAGACGGTAAAGAATGCTGGCGCTTGAAATAAGCAACTTTTTTTAATATCCAATGCGCTTTCTTCGCTATAAACTGTTCAACTTGATGCGCACTCACTTCTTTCGGAGCACTAACGACCACGCTCGCATCAGGATAAATAGTAATGCGCGTTCGACGAGAACGATTACTGACACGAAAACTGTAGGCACTGTTTTTTTCAGCTCGCATCTATTTTCTTTGCACTACCGTATTCACGACTATTGCGTAATTATCTCCTGCACCCTGCCCACCAATCCATTTTCTAAACGCACTTTAATGCCCCGAGGATGAAACGATGAACTCGTCAATATTTCAGCAACAACACCTTTTGTTCGCTTGCCACTTTCTTGGTCTGCTTTCAAGACAACCTCTACCACCTTGCCGACCGCTACGGCTGCTCTATCTCGTCCAGTCATTGTTGGCGAGTTATTGCCTCAACTACTTAGCCTTCTCTTTCTTGGGCTTTTTCTTGTTCCTTTGCTGGGCGTTATTTCCCTTTGCCATATTCGGTACGCTACGAACTTATTAATAATGATTTAATAATAGCACGCCGGGTCTATTCAGAAAAAGTGACCGTTCCTTCCCGCCAATACATACCGCAAACGAGCGGCCGTATGGTCGCTCGTTTGTCACTAACTACTTTACTCGTTTTTATGACCAATTCTCGTTTACGGATTCACGAAAAGGTTACCGGCTCCTCCACCGTCGCACGTAATATAGAGCCCTGTTGTCTTGGTGACCTTCGGAGCTTTCGTCACCACAAAACCACCAGCGGCAATGGTGTGTGCGTCATTGCCAAGCGCGATTACGTGCGAAGCATCACCGTGATTCTCCAGCATGATATTGGCCCCTTGCTTCACATTCAGTGCTCCGCCACTCGTAATTCCTGTGCTACCGTTACAATTGTTATCAAACTGGAAACGATACTCTGAAACCGCTATCGCTTGCTCATAGGTAAGCTTTGACGAAACCACAGGTGCCTTTACTGAAACACCGGGCTTGTCAGAAGTAGTTGCCTCTGGCGTACCGACATCGGTTGTCTCTTGCTGCTCGTTCTCGATAGGGGCAGCCTGATCTGAAGCCACGTCATTATTCTCAGAATCTGATATTGGAAGAGCATAGTACGTTACCGCCGAAACTACGACCGCTGCGGCGACAAGGAGTGCCAGCCACTGCCACATCGTTATCTTTGTATGCCAACCTTTTTCTACATCCATTGAAATAAACTTATAATAAATAAATTATGCAAGGTTCTGTCACGTTGTCGAGATGAGCACAAATCTCTATATGCAATTACTACCGTACACCCAGATACGCGCCGACACAACCAATCTTAATATTCTTGTATGTTTAATTACATAAAAAACCAGCCAATGAAAGCTGAGTAAAAAGTCAAAAAGAAATAAGTTCTGTTCAAAATCCCCCCTCAGCACTACGCTGAATGCTGTTCTATACGCTACATTCATCCAAAAACCTTCTGCGAAGCTATTTTTTAATACAGCATAAGACATTCCAAGCAAAGGGTGCTACGCTCGCAGTATGTTCAAATTCAAACATACCGTCATGATATATGGTGTTCTGCTCATGACGCTAATCGGAGCGATGATTGCTTTTTTCCTCGTTCAGAATCAGAAATCTGCCATCGTACCTATTGATTTTTCTTCAGAGCCTCGTTGCGACGGCGTGGACGCCAAGTACCTGAACGCAGCACTATCGACAGAGGAACGGGTAGACGACTTGATGAAGCGGATGAACGACGCAGAGAAAATTGGCCAAATGGTAATCATTGAAAAAGATAGTATTCAAAATGTTAACGACATTAGCCACTTCAACCTGGGTGCCCTGTTAAGCGGTGGTGGTGGTGCGCCGAAAGAGAATACCCCACAAGCATGGCTTGCAATGGTACAAACGTTTCAGTCTGCAGCTGCTAATACGTGCTTAGGCATTCCACTTCTCTATGGGACTGACGCAATTCATGGTCACAATAACGTTTTCGGTGCCACCATTTTTCCTCACGCTATCGCATTAGGCGCCACGAGAGACGCAGACCTTGTACGACGCATTGCCAAAGCTACTGCTGAAGAGATGGCTGCCACGGGAATTTACTGGAGTTACTCCCCTAACCTCGACGTTCCTCAAGATAGCCGGTGGGGCAAAACATACGAAACCTTTGGGTCAGATACGGACAACGTCACGCAATTAGGTGCGGCGTACTTAGCCGGGACGCAAGAATCGTCTACTGGTTATTTTAACGTCCTAGCGACGGCGAAACATTTTCTTGGCGGCGGCGCCATGGAATACGGAACGTCACGCAATAAGGATTTTAAAATAGAGGAAGGAAATATCACGCTCGACGAACAAGCATTACGCGGAACTCATTTAACCCCCTTTCATAAAGCCGTCACCGAAGGCGTACAAACAATCATGGTGGGTACCGCTGCATGGAATGGGATTAAAAATCCTTCAAATCAGTACCTGTTAACCGACGTCTTAAAAAAGGAGCTCGGATTTTCTGGATTTATCGTTTCGGACTGGTATGCCGTATATATATTAGATAACGATAGATATCGGTCTCTTGTCATGGCTATTAATGCAGGGGTAGACATGGTAATGACCCCGTTTGAGTACAAAGATTTTGTATCAAATATGCAAGCGGCCATACACAACGGTGACATATCGAGAGACCGTCTGGATGATGCCGTCCGTAGAATTCTCACTGTGAAATTTAAAACAGGTCTGTTTGATCGGCCGGCTGCAACGGCGAACGGTCTTTCTGTGATTGGTAATCAAAAGCATAAAGAGTTAGCACGACAAGCCGTTGCAGCGTCGCAAGTAGTATTGAAAAACAGTAACGATATTCTGCCACTGTCTTCGTCTGTAAAGAAAATCTTTGTCGCTGGCTCAGGGGCCGATAATTTAGGGCGCCAGAGCGGCGGGTGGACAGTAGAGTGGCAAGGGGTCGATGGTAACTGGCTGCCAGGCACCACAATACTGGCAGGGATAAAAAACACTGTATCGAAGGACACACAGGTTGAATACAACGTAGATGCTAATTTTGCATCAAAACAGAGTCTTGCAGATGTAGGTATCGCGGTGGTTTCAGAAAAAACCTACGCCGAAGGATGGGGTGACAATGAACATCCTCGCTTAAGTAACGAAGACCTGGCAGCAATCAATAAATTAAAAAAGCAAAGTAAGAAGTTGGTTGTACTAATTGTTGCTGGAAGACCACTAGAAATTTCACCCTACAGTAGCACCTGGGATGGTGTCGTAGCCTCATGGCTGCCAGGGAGCGAAGGGCAAGGAGTGGCCGACGTACTGTTTGGTCTTAAACCTTTTACAGGCCAACTTCCTATTGAGTGGAACCGATGACACAGCGTGAGCACATTAGAATTTAAAAAAATCTAGTAACTCAGAAGTGTTTATCGCCGGTACTCAGAATATATTAGACCGACAATTTTGACGACATTAATAGCAATTAAGGTGCTGAGTAGCCAGTAGTCGAGTTCATGACTGACAAATAGCTGATATACGACTCCGAGGGTTAACACGGTCGTTCCGGACACAAGAGCCCAACGATTGGCTAGGTATCGGTGAAGCATTCCTCGTTCATCAACAACTTTGCCCTCACCAACAAGCGACATCGCTACAACATACAAACCGAGTACGATAGCGATGGTCACGCCCTCAGTCATACTCATTGTTGCCATGGGGGTACTCATCAAAAAACCTGCAAAAAGTATAAAGAAAATCAGAAGGAACAGATTGTAATAAATTATTTTCATAACTATTTTTTTATACTAAAAAGCCTTTCGACCGGCACCTTAAAAATGTGGGCCAAGTCCATGGCAAGTAGGAGCGAGGGTGTATAGTTCCCCTTCTCTATAGCCACAATCGTTTGACGAGAGACGCCAGCTGCAGTTGCCAATTCATCTTGCGTGATACCTTTGGCCATCCTCATTTTCTTGATGTCATTATACACAGGCATAACGACTATCCGAAGGTAAACGTAAAGAGTTCAAAACCAGACTCTGGGACAATGAACTCAAGGGTATGTTCACGATAATCATCCGAATCAAATAATGTATACAGTGTTGCGGCGCTAACAACAACATCGGGTTGCGGCTCGTCGTCGACCAGCACCGAGATGGTTGCTGGTTTCGATGCGCTAGCAACCATAAAAACTTTACCAGCGTTAAATCGTAAACGCACACGAGCACCAGGTGCCACCGTCGATACAAACTCCGGACTAAATCGCCACTCCCCCGCCAGTGCAAACTGATTGAGTAGTAGCGATGGGGGTAAAATGTACGTTGCTGCATCAGCCGATGGTTTTTGCTGGGGTGCTAGGTTCGCAATGCGATCAGTTCCCAAATACATTTCCGGGGACTTACTGCTAGCGCGAGGCTTTTCTTCTTCGCCATCGACCGAACTAAGTCCTAGCAACGACCGAATTGCCGCCTCTGTCTCCTCATAGTTTCCTTCACCAAAATGGGTGTAAACAATGCGTCCATTTTGGTCAATGAGATACTTAGCAGGCCAGTAGCGATTGTTGTACGCCCGCCAGGTTTGATAATCATTATCTTGAGCCACAGGATACCTAATTCCGTGCTGCACCAAAGCAGTAGCCACGTTATTGGTATTTTCTTCGAATGCAAATTCAGGGGTATGCACACCCACAATGACAAGACCCTCGTCCTGGTATTTGTCATACCACTTTGTAATGTACGGTAAAGTACGAATACAGTTAATGCAGCTATAGGTCCAGAAATCGACAAGGACAACCTTGCCGCGCAAATCGGCGATTTTTAGAGGATCAGTGTTTAGCCAGTTCGCTATGCCGACAAAATCCGGTGCAGCGCCGTAATCGTTCTTCGTACCAGGTGCTGCAGGAGAAAAGGCTGACGTAAGTTTTTCTTCAAGCGTCACACTAAATACAGGCAGTCGCTTGACCAAGGCGGCCTGAACAACCGTATCGTATTGAAAATAAACAGCTGTGGCCAAAAGTAAAAGAATGATACCGAAACCCTGCTGCAATCGCTGTGCGTACTTGGATATACTCTTAATTTTTGTCGTTAGTGCCTGTCCTCCATACGCAATTGCCAGCATAGGTAAACCAGCACCAACTGCATAGGCAACCAACAGCAGGCTTGCTTCGCCGAGATTCTCTTGCAAAGCGACCAGCGTCAATATGGACCCGAGAATTGGGCCAGCACAAGGAGCCCACAAAATCCCAATAATCATACCGAGTACAAACCCGCCAAGGTTTCCTTGTCCTGTTTGCTGTCCCATCACTGCTGCTCGATTCAGTAACCCACTGAAGTGCGCCATGAGCCGCTCAAACGGCGTCGGCCAAATCATGAACAATGCAAAGGCCCCAAGCAACACGACGGCGGCCGTACGCAATGTGTTCGGATCAAGCCCGAGGTGCTGCGTTAAATAGGAGATCAGCAAGGCCACCACCGAAAAGCTGACCACGAATCCTAACGTGATAAACAACGGCCGGGTTTTACTTCTCACTCCGACAGAGCCACCAAAGATAATTGGCAGAGGCAGGAGAATACACGGCGCCGCTATGGTTAAGACGCCGGCAACGAATGCAAGGGCAATATGTACCATAGAAATCTGTTGAACGACTACCGAACGTTAGCAATGAGCGACGCAGTTTCCCCACTCACCCACTTTGTAATCTGATTGCCGTTTGAATCGATTTGCACAAAAGTGTGTTGATTGGTTACGCCGTATTTCTTCTTTAGCTCCTTTTGCGTATCGTAATCAGTTTTTATGAGCGTCACATTGGCTGGAAAACTATTCATTGCAAGCGTCTCACGAAAATCCTTGTCCGCCGCTATACAAAAAGGGCACCATGCTGCGTGAAAAAAGAGTACAATTTTACGTCCCTCTTTTTGTTCGTTTTGCGCCGCCGCTAAAACTTCTGGGGAAAAGTCGACGTAAGTTCCAGCCGATGACTTCATCATGGCGCTATCATCCTTTTGCTCCATCATGCTATTTTTGTCTTTTGACGTGCCGTCGTCGAGCATCATTTTTTCTCCTTCTTCTGTTGCCTCGTCGCCCATCATAGCGTCAGCCGGTACGTTACTATCCTCATTCATCATGCTATCGGACGTGTCTACGGGTGCTGTACCTGGGCGGTTGGCGTACATAATGACACCACCAATCACGACAAGCGCGGTAACTGCAATTGCGATTATTTTGTTATTCATAAAATTATTAGCAGCGTCTCAAGTGAACCAAGAGACACTTTGAATACTGTCCTTAGCGTAAACCTTCACAATTTGTATGTCAAGTTGACTTTACATTTTAGAATATGAGGATAACAAAAGTTTCGCCCTCATGAGCAGAACTTTTTTGACTGGGGCTTGCGCGTTATAGCTTCATACGTTGACTTACTAAACCTCATCAGCCAAACGATACATCCGATCAATAAACCAGAACTTAATAGTCATGGTGAGTAGACCCGCCTGAATCATCGGCACAAACTCTTGTTGCCAACCAAAGTACAAAAAAGAAACAAAAACAGGAACGTTGATAACGTTCAATAATGTTGGTAAATCCCTTTTAAATTTCTTTCCCTCTCGGTAGTACCGTTGCTCACCAAGTACTCCCTTGCTCATCCAGTTATTTACTCTTTTTGGTTTCGAAAAAACCATCGGATTAATTACCATCCAAACCACCGCCGCTCCAAGAATTAAAAAACTATGCCTGTAGAGTCCTGCGGCAAGCACAGGCATAGTCAGCACCCGCGTCCATCCGCTCCATGGGTTAGCGTGTCGTGCCCATGTTCTTTCAGATAAAAAAGACATCACGCAATGTAGCTCTTTGCTTTATAGCTAAAAACCGAAATAACCAACCGAGGAGAGATACGCACCAACTACAAGAGTGAATACTCCCACGAAAGAAATCAGCTTGGTGTTGCTAACCAAATTGCCGCTCCAATCAACGATTCGAGGAGTAATGGCAAATGTTAAACCTTTAATAAGTAGCCCCCAGCCGAGCAGGCTGATAATAATTTGTGAAAGTGTGCCCCAAACGTTATGCGAAAGTACCTGGGCAATACCGGCGGCCATCCCTACCATGCCAAAGATAAGCACAGCGAGCGTTTCCTTTTCTAAGTCTCTATATATTTTAATGTAGTAGCTACGACTCACAAAAACGCCAAGCCCAACAGCTAAGATAACAGGTCCCCATATCTTGGCGAGGAAAATCGTTGTATCCATATATACTCGCTATGAATGTATTAAACAATATAAATACTACCATTATAAAATCTTCATTTTGAGTTTATCACAGTTAACTTCAAACAGCCCCTATTAAACTTCTCGTGAATTTCTTATTCTCCCGAAACGAGTCTAGCGTGCCATTATATTCTACTCTGTTCAGTTTAATTTTCGCACATGTAGAGCAAAAACGCTACGACGTAATTTACAATTTCTGTTTATCCCACAGTTCTCGGAATCTACCGCCGCGTGCCTGAAGTTCGTCAAAAGTGCCGCTTTCGACAATTTTTCCGTCTTCAATAACTAATATTTTGTCCATCTCTTTAATTGTTGTGAGCCTATGGGCGATGACAATTGCAGTTACATTTTCAAAAAACTTGTGTAGCGAATCACGAATTTTCTGTTCTGATTCCAAATCTAAGTGTGAAGTAGCTTCATCGAGAAGGAGAATTTGTGGCTCCTTAAACACCGCTCGAGCGATACCCAACCGCTGTCTTTCCCCACCGGAAAGTTTCACGCCTTTTTCTCCTATAATCGTATCTAGGCCGTTGGGGAGTTTGTTAACCACCTCAGCCATGTGGGCGGTTGTGAGCGCCTGTTGCAGTAATTTTTGATTTGTTTTCTTCTTATTATTTGTGATTGTAATGTTATCTTTGAGAGAAAAGTTGAAAACCTCTGTATCCTGAAGCACAACGGAAACATGTTTGAAGTAGTCAATTTTGCTAATTAATTTAATTGATAAATCGTCAAAGAAGACATCGCCACTATAATCTTCTCGCTCTTTAAGAAGCAGTTTAAACAATGTTGATTTTCCGGCTCCGGAAAGTCCAACAATGCCAACTTTTTCCCCACGTCGTACTTCAAAGGATATGTCATTCAGAACTTCATTCTCGCCATAGGCAAACGATACATTCTTCAATACAATTTTTTGCCACTCTGTGGGAAGTATATTTTTTTTATTTTCATCATCTATCGTCACTGGTTCGTCTAGAATGGTCCTCATTCTCGCTATACTAAAACGTGAGGTTACAAAATCTACGCTCGCGACAGAAAGTTCATCAATTGACTCCCTCAAATCTGAAAAATAACTATTGAACAAAATGAGAAATCCTATTTCATAGTTGCCCACCATAATGCCTTTGACGATTATTACAATGATGCCAATTTTAAATGCTGCTGCCCAAAACGAGAGGAAGGAATTTCTTGATTGATACCAAAAGATTCGTATGAGTATCTTGCCAAACAAAGCTTCGGTACCCTTTACAATCGTTGCATATAACGTTTTCGCCATGGCCATGACCTTAACTGTTCGGATATTATTGATTGCTTCAAATAACAATCCGTTCACATCTTCCTCACGGGCGTTCACCGCATACGATGCATTCCCCGCCCTTCGGGTCATGATTGCGGAGATAATGAAGTAGCTAATCAAAAAAACTATTAATACCCCTAATACCGTATGGTCAAACCGTGAAATGATTATGCTGATGGCAACAAGGTTTACAATAACCTCAATAATGCTGTTAAACCAAAGACGTAAAATCTTAGTGTAGGCATCTGCGGCATTCTGAACCCTCTTTATTTTATTTCCGGAATTCTCTCGCTCATGCCACACCATATCAAGAAGAAACAGGTGCTGAACTGCTTTTAAGGTAACGTCTAAGGCGACTCTTTCAGCAATCCAGTAGCCGCTAAATTTCGAGAAAAACTGACTGAGTGCTCGAATTATTGTTGCCCCAAACCATAAACCTATAATCACCCATAAAGGAGTTAGCGACTGCCCGGCACTATAGTGAGTCAGAAATACAACAGTAGAGGCAAAAGCAAACGCCGGATAAAGTTGCGCAAGGTCGCCCGCTACTCTAATTAACGACGCGACAATAAACCTAAACTTATAAGGCTTAGTCAGTTGAAAAATATCCTTAATTAGTTGCCAGGATGTAAAATTAACGCCCTGTTGTTCAGCGTTCATAATTGAAGTTTATCATGTTCTCTTCTGTAGGTCGTGGTTCGCAAAACAGCAAAACTGGTATAAATGGCGCACTATGGTGCGAGATCTGGCAGCATTATCCTCAACTCACTCTGCAGCTCATCGGCCGTTGTGAATAAAATAGAATGAATGCCTAAATTTCTTGCGGCTTCAATATTGAACACTGAATCGTCGATAAAGAGGCACTCTGCTGGATCAGCTGCGAGACGTGAAAGTACTTTTTGGAATGAAACAGGATCTGGTTTAGAAACCTTGTCTTCATAGGAATAAACACGCACATCAAACAGGTCATGATAGTTAAATTTCTGTTCACAATAGTCCACCCATTCTTTCGCATGGACGGAGAATAGAGCCAGCGTGTAACCTGATGTTTTTAGATTTATAATAATATCCCTCGTTCCTTCGACTTCCTTAAAGTTATTTCTAATATGTTGCTTCAGTGACTCAGCCTCACCAAGTTGCGGATAGGTGGCGAGAACTTCGTTGATGTATTCATCTTCGCTCACGTTCCCATTGAAAAATTCCTTTACTAACGGCGTCAACAAGGGTGTCGCGTGGTGAGTCCATGCGGCGGTATGCTCTTTTGCAACGCTCAGTTGATGCTTCTCAGCAAGCGCTAAACCAGTATCTTTAATGCCCGTTAATAAAACTTCAGAAAGATCGAAAATTATATACTTCTTTTCACCTGCAATAGGTTGTAATTCGTCGATTTCCATAAACTGAGTTTATGGAAAAATATTACGGTTGAAAAAGCTCTTCTGGCGTAAAACGGACACTTTTCACTTCGGGAAATTGCTTGGCAGTAGCTTCAATTTGCGCCCACAAAATGCCCACCCGACAAGAACCGCCACCCGTCCTGTTCTGAGGATCGCTGAAATTTAATGTAAGGACGCCGTTCAAAAGTGACACTCCCTCCAACTCAACACCTGCCAGCGGAAACTCGGTTGAGATGCCCAGTATTTTTTCCGTAACCGTTAGGTCCCCACGTAACAGCTGTCGAACCGTGTCTTGAATGGGTACTGTGGTAACGGGAATTACTCGCTCAACAGACACTAACCCGTTGGCAGAACATAAAATGTTACCGCTGCCGTCTTTATCGAGATTGGGATTATAGTAATAGAGTTTTATGGGTCGCGTTGCCGTTGAAAACGTAACAGGAATGCGAAGCTCATCGTCATGCTCTGGCAGGCCGGATGGATTATCTTTTTGAAGCACTAACGTTCCGATTGCGGTTGTTGGTTTCGTAAACGTTAACGTTGTCCTAAATGGCACGAATTCCGTCGTCATCCAGTCGCTCTCGGCTTGCGCAGGCGTGGACCCCAAAAGTTTATTATTGGCGTCATACAAACTTACGGGAAATGATGCCTCGAAGTACCAGGTGCCACGCGCTTTTCCTGCAATCACAAGCGGACTGGCAACGACTTGATTTGCGACAGGCATGGTTGCTTGAATGAGATCGCTTTTATCCGGAACTTGGTCTGCTCGCGAAATCACTATTATTTTTTCTACATTCACTAACGATTCCAAGATATAGCCTTCCACTGCTGCGCGGTCCCCTATTTGTAAATCGGACAGCTGACAAGCCGAGCTTTTTTCTAATATCACACAGGTACTATTTGCATCAAAAGAAAGTTCAACACTCAAACCCGGCTGCCCCGGCGCTTCATATATGAGATACCAAACACCTGGCTTGAAGCCTGGACCATCTTTAACAAGGTTCCCCTCCTGCTGAAAGGCTTCGCCCAGTTTATTAATTGAATTAATTGGCTGCGGTTCGTCAGACACTGCGAAACGCTGCCAAGCATAAACCAAGGCGGCAACAACAACAGCGCCCACAATCACTCCTAATATAACTTGTGAATTTGTACGCATAATCTATTGAGTTCAGACTACCGCATTGTAAACTTTACGAATAGGCTGTAGTTAACAAAAGAAAAAATCCTGTCCATGGAAGGTAGGAAAAAACTGGCGGGCGGTTACCATTACTGATAACCGCCCGCTCTACGAAACCGACCTACCGAGAAACCGGACCCCTCAGCACCATCAGCTCAAACACGTAGACACCAAGCTTTTCCTTCTCGGGTGGATAGATGTGCTGGAGAACTTCCAGCGCGCCAACCGGATTGTCAGGAACGATGTTCCTAGCATTTTCCGTCTGGAGCATCTCCTCGAACGTGCGGTAGACGCGTACGTCGACAACTTGCACGACCCCCGAGAGTCGTCCACATTCCAACTGAATATTGTCTCCGCCCTGGATCCGCCGGATGTTGTCGTACCCCACGCGAGCTTCGATCGGCTTAGTGCCAGCCATGATCGCGTCGAAATACTGTCGCTTCACTCGCATTGTTTTCATAACCTTCTCCTCTAGTGCGAGTCCCCATTGTTGGGTGACCACGCCACATTTGTATGCCTCGGGCATCATCGCTTCCACCTGCCATCCATGGTGCTGAAGCGTCTCAGCTTCAACACTCGTTGGTACGGTATGCGTGTAGAGCTTATGCCCATACTCGCGGAGTAAACCAGGGAGCTCCGCAACGAGGGCTGAGAATGCCCGGATGTCTTCTGCCACGAGTGGCATCAACTTGATTGGCTCCCCCTTCTTCGGTGTGGCCGCGGCAACACCAAGGACAGTGCCGTCGGATGCTTTGGCAACCCAAATGATCTTGTACTTTTCATTGGGGTCACGACTGTCTTTGCGCGCGTACCCTGCGAAGAGAGCATCCATCCACCGGTCATCGACGCCTTCGAAGTATGGCGCAAGACGAGCCTTGACGAACGCGCGCACTTGCGGTTTTTCGTCGTCAATCATCGGTAGCACGGAGATGAGACGTTCCTCGGGAAGCGGTCCATGTTCAACAACTTTGTACAGCATGCACTCGTCTGCGTTGGGCCGGTAGTGTCCATGCGCCATGCCCGCCCGAATGAAGCCATGGCCGAGGAAGTACGACAACGCGAGCTTGTTCTGAGCTGCAACGGTACAGTAAATCTGCCGAATACCGTACTCCTTCGCGTACGCTTCCATTTTCTGCAACAGAAGACGACCGACGCCTTTCCCTCGCGCAGCTTCGAGGACGATGAGCGGACTGACCTTCAGCGTCCCTTGATGCTTGACCACGAAGTTGAGAAGGCCGATAATCTGCCCTTCTTCTTCCGCCACGTACATGATCTGCGCTGCTGAAAAATGCCCCTTCGTATCCGCACTCCCTTCTGCGGCGGTTTCGACGATACGTTTCGCGTGTGCACGGTGATCTCCTCCGTAGTACGGATCGAGCGCCTCGTGCATCATCTCGGCGACAACAGGTAAGTCATCGCGTGTGACATTTCGAATGTCTACCATTTGAAAGAACCCCTCTCTGTGTGTTGCTAGGGCATCAACCCTTAAGCAACTAGGGTTTTGGTACCCGTGATTGGGTACGGCGAAAACCTACTGAATTTATGCGGTTTTGTCAACTAAAGCAATACGAATGCCAACCACCCCAAACTTTTTCTCGTCGTCGTCGGAGTAATACTTTCTAATTATTTTCAAAAGAGAATCTCTGCTGCTGTCACCGAATAGAACCGGATTATTGTCTGCAAAAAGCTCAGCGAAGGTTGGATAACGTAGGAGTTCTAAAACTTTCGTGCATACCTTACTTTCTGGATACTCATTCTCACTAAATTCAATTTCATCGCCCACCGAAATTAGTTTTCTCTTGTCATCATATAATCGTGACTCTATTACTTTGGAGCCGCTCTTAATTTTTTGAAAAGGTTCTGCTGATAATTTCATGTAATGTTTCATATACCCGCCCTCAAGATGGCCGTTTAATAATCAATTCCTCTAAAGGTTCCGCCAACTCCAGGTTGGCAACGATTTTTTCTGCAACGGATTCAAAGCTCATGTATGTGTTTATATCATTTGGCTTTTTCTCATCAAACAAAGCCGTCTGCATTCCGCCTGGATATACTGCCAGTATCTTAATGTTCGTCTCTCTGTACTCTTCTCTGATGGAATCCGTAAAGCCTCGTACCGCCCATTTACTGGCTGCATAGATTGAGGATGTCGGCCTCGCATCAAGACCACTCGTAGAAACGATATTAACAACGGTTCCGCATTGCTGTTTCCTCATTTGAAGCAAGGCGGTTTTTGCGCCATACATAGTGCCGAACACATTTACCGCAAAGATACCGTCTACTCGTTTCATGTCTACCTCTTCAATTGTTGCATGTGGCAACCATACGCCAGCATTGTTTATCCAAACATCAATACCTCCAAATTGTTTCACTGTAAAATCAGCCAGGGCTTTAACATCGCTTTCTTTGGTAACGTCCGCAACGAAGGCAGTGGCATTTATGTCTTTCGCCGTCTTTTCAACTTCTGTTTTATTTTTTGAACAAATTACTACTGTATTCTTTTTAGACGCAAGAAGCTGTGCCATCCCTTTCCCAAGACCTCTACTACCGCCAGTAATAACGATGACTTTATCTTTCATGATTTTATTCTAACATAATTAAAATTTCATCCTAGCGAGAACTATTTTGGAGGTCAGAGAAGGACGAGGAGCAGGTCAGTCGGAAGAATTGCTGAACGAAGCCAATCCGCCCCGTCGACGGCTGGAACCGCCAAGATCCCGACGTTCACTCTCCGGCCGGCTCGACACCACTTATCCACACAGTCACCGGTCCACCAAGCGTATACTTGATTCATATGACACCCCGATATCGTTACCCGTTGATTCAATACGTAGTCGGCTTTCTGGTAAGCCCTTCTCTACTCCTGCTCACTGTTACCGTTTTCTTGTTCTTTCAGGCTACATTCAGGTCGAGTGTTCGCAGCGAGATTATCTGGTTGCCTCTGATCGTAATAGGCATCTTGCTTCCGGGTGTACTGGCCAAAAGGCTCCCCTTTCCATGGATCCAACTCGGGCGAGGTATTGGCTGGGGTATCGTGTTGCTCGGTGTTCCCTTGCTGTTTCAATTGTTGTTGCTCACCTTAGGCCCCTGAATCGAGGTATGGGGCTCCGTCCTACATCAAGCCTTACGGAATAATCGCTGTCCTACTATTCAACAAGGTTGCTACTCACTATCTTCTAGCAGATTGTCTCGTGCGCAACCCGGTCTCTATATCCTCACCTTTTCCCACCCACCCACCCCCAGGGTGGGTTTTCTGTATCACTTATTGTTTTTAGCAACTTCATAAAAAACTCACGATTTACTCTTTCACATCAATGATCTTCATCTGCTCATCTTTTATGTGAACGTATTGATTATCAGTAAGAAGAAGTAGGGGCACTTGATCTTCTTTATACACAATCTTCAATCTCTCGCCTAAGTACGTTTTTCTAAAATCACCAGAACCCCAATGCGGAACAATTGTAAAATTTACAAACCCATATCCTTTTTTGTCTTCCAACTCTGTTGATTCGTCAATGTAGTAATCAGAGAGTCTCGGCCCGGCAATGACTGAGCCTGCACTAGTCCCGATGTAGACTTTACCTTTCTTCTGAACGAGTTCTTTTACCAAAGCAACAAATCCTGATTTTTGAGATTGTTGTAAAAGATAAGCGGTATTCCCTCCTGAGAGATAGATGTAGTCGAAACCCTCAAGGTCACGCTCTAGCTCGCTTTTGTTCTTATTAGTAATTGTATAATCAACGACATTAAAGCCAGCATCGACCAACGCCTGTCTATCGTTATAAAGCCAGGTTAAATCCCCTTCCTCTTTCGGCTCAGCGGCAGTAGTGATAAACACTAGCTTGTTTGCCTTAACAAGGTTAATCTTCTTGGCAATGTCTTGCGCCACAGCGTGAACGCTCGATGTTAGAAATAGTTCCATACGTACGAATACTATCACAGTTCCATGTGCTACTCCTCTCTACCAAAAAAGACCCGAGTTCACGGGTCATGTCTGATGGCAGGCCACCTTGAGAACTATGGTTTCAAATGAAAATTAAATATTTGGACAGGACGAGGGGCGGGCCGTTTGGAAGCTTGTTGCAACCAATCAGACCGCCCCCCTGTCAGCACCACTGAGTGTTACCCGTGGTGATTAAATCAAGTACGCAGAGCCAGGATCGTCATCAGCGGGTGCATTGTCGAGTTGTTGCAGTAATCCGAAGATTGCAAATGCGCCCCTGGCTGCATCTTCACCCTCGAAAGTACCCATGCCTTCTATAGTGCCCGCAACCTCATAAGCACCTGCGGATGAACGCTCACCCGCAGCAACGAGACAGCGGGGCTCCTCCTGCAACGTGTCGACGGCCCTCTCGACAATCTCGTCATCAAGCAACAGCAAGTGCTTTTCAAGCCACACCCGACTTGGTGTATCCTGGTCCACCAAGTGGAAGATGATACCCAGGGCAAATGTGAGCCCACTAGCACCTCTGTTACCGAAGACACAGATAACTGCCTGAACGAATACCCTCAGCTCAGGGATGGATGTATCGACGCGACGCACCACTTCATTCGTATACTGCCTCCGGTTCGCGAGAAACCTGAATGCTTCGCTTTGCATGAATTCTGAGGTCATCCTTGCCAAGACCTGTGCCAATGTTTTCACCTCGTTCATGATTCCTCCGTACCGAATATTTGAATCTTTCTTCGTTTTTAAAAATCGTTCCGCATCCACGACGAGCAACACCTTATTGAAAAAAACTTTCTTTGTCAATGATTACTTTATTATTAAAAACCACCTCACAGCAGAACAACAGCTATCAAGAAGGGGCTTCAATTGATCTGCATCCACGAACTTGCTTCTTTAAGAAACAAAAGATCTCTTAATCTTATAAATTTGCCCTCATAATCTTCAACACTTGCCTCGCTTTCTAATTTCTCGATAGCAACTTCAAGTATCTCCAGCAATTTCGGCGATGAAGCAATGTGAGATTTGATGCCGACCTCCCCCGTTTCTGCATTCATTTCGATATTCTTCAATAGTTCCTAGCTCATGAATATACTCAATTGTACAACCAATCTCCTCAAACGATTCTCGACGCAATCCAGTCTCAATGTCTTCACCTTCCTCAACTCCCCCTCCTGGCAATTTGTGATAAAACTTTTTAGTCACGTTGTTCAGCGAGCGCCTCCGCTAATAAAAAACCTCTGTCCTGTTTACTCTCCCATCCATGAATAATCAAAGCGGCTGGATTTTTTAACTGAAGTGTTTCTGGAAAAAAGTGTTACCTGTGAGCTTTTTTCCATCAACTGAAAAGTTAACATCTTGCATTATGTAATTTTATCACAGTTCCAAACTTTTCTGGTTTACCTATCAAACATCAACACCCAGGCTTTCACCTGGGTGTTGATTTCTAACTATCTTGAAACGATGCTTCTCGTGCTAGCTCAAACTGGCGGGCATCATAGAGGACGTTAGAACCAGTATACGGCAGTCAAACGGATTTTATGTACCAGACTTGAAAACGCTTGCGGTGCTTGATCCAGGATCACTCTAGCTTAAAAAGAAAGTGCTTCGAAGCAATGCCTAGCTACTTTCGTCCATTTTCTTTTTCATCTTGGGAATAAATGCAATCTCACTTTCGTTACCCACCTCATTGCCAGAGGCATACTCTACGACGAGCAGAATCTTGTCGCAATTACGGCAGGAGACATCAAGCGCTGCCTGGCTGTCAGTATTGAGGAGTCCACTTTCCTTGGGCGTACCACTCCAATCACACACCGGGCACTGAATAGGCATGTCTTCACTGTAATCCCGATACTCAATAACAATAGCTCGATGGTTCTGCATGAAATGAAGCGCAGCCATATCCTGTAGTCCATTAGCAACGGAACGCAAGTCTTCTGCAAGTGGGCTGTCTGGCCAACATTTAATAATGGCCGTAATTACCCATAAGTAGTTCTGAAGAACATCAATCTTTGGCGCATTAAAACGAGCAAACACTGAGTCGCCATCATGCTTGTGGTCATCTATGATTTCGGTTGCATTACTAATGACATCGGCGGATTTCACCAGCAACGCCTCATGTGAAAATGATGCAACATGTTCGAGTGCTTCACGCTTGCGCTCACTCCATGGCAGCGCTCGGTTTGTTTCGGTGACACTAGTAACGAGTTCAGCAACTTTCTTACCAAAACGTTCTTGAAGCATCGCGATAGTTACTTTGTGATCGTCAACGCTATCCTCAACAGTATCATGCAGTATGCCCGCCACTACGACCTCGTCACTAGCACCGCAGCGCGACAATATAAGCCCAACAGTGAGAGGATGCGTGATGTAGGCAATATCTTTTCCCTTCCGCTTTTGTTTTTGGTTAATTTCGTGCGTTTCAATGGCGAATGAAACAGCGCGGCTAATTTTGTAATCGTATCGCATAAATAGGATTTTGAGGTACTCAACTATGTCTCGTATCGTAACAAGGAGCGGCTCGGAAATAGTTGAATCCGTCCCGCACAGCGGGACTAGAATCATCGTCACCTTCTATCAAAAACGAACAGAACTTACGTGCGCTTGATGATTAGTTCCGTCAATGGTTCCAGGGCATCTAAATTTTCAATAATTTTCTCTGCCACTGATTCGAACGTCATATACTTATTCATCTCTTCCGGTTTCTGTTCGCCAAATAGATCTGTTTGCATGCCCCCGGGGTACACACTCAGAACATGGATATCCGTGCCCTTAACTTCTTCACGAATTGAATCAGTAAATCCACGAACTGCCCACTTACTTGCCGCATATCCTGACGACTGAGGCCGAGCAATTAATCCGCTTGTTGAAATAATGTTAACGACCGTTCCATGACCCTGTTTCCTCATTTGCGTAAGCGCAATCTTTGAGCCATTCATCGTACCAAACACATTAACCAAAAACATCTCTTGCACTTTTTTTAGATCGGTGTCTTCAATCGATGCATGGGGCAACCAAATGCCGGCATTGTTTATCCATAAATCAATGCATCCAAATTCTTTTACAGCATAGGCGGCAAGCAATTCTACATCCTCTTCTTTTGCCACATCCGCAAGAAAAGGGATTGCGCCAATCTCTTTCGCAGTCTTATCTAATTCAACTTCATGTCGAGCGCAAATGACTACTCTATTACTGTTATTTGCCAAAATATTAGCGAGACCCTTGCCGAGGCCTTTGCTTCCACCCGTAATAACAATGACTTTGTCTTTCATCAAGTTATATTATCACAGTTCCATGTCCTGTTTCGCTCTATCAAAAACGACCCGAGTTTATAGGTCATTTCTGATGGCAGGGCTAGTACACAAGTTTGAACCTAGAATTGGGTAGCTATCAAACTAGAACTTCAACTGCAGAACTTTGCTTTATCTAGTTACCGTCCTGATATGTATACACGGAGCTACTGACCCACTCTTAGTTTTAAAGACTCTTGATATAGTCGCTCAAGCTGCTGCTCGAAACTAAGTTCACTCGCCTCCTGTTCAGGCAAGGCTTTACATATGCTATCAATTTTCAAACGAGATACCCCAAGTGTATACAGTACTGCACCACTCGCTTTAACATGAGACAAGGTCAGAAGGTCGCTGATAGAGAAACTACTATCAATTATCCGTAGCTCATCAATATTCTCTAAGGCGCCCTTATTATAAGGAACTCGCTCGATTTTCATCAACGTATGCAAGTTGTCCATGAATGGATAATAAGCATCCTGCAATTCTCTTTCTTCCTTCCAAATCACGGCATCACACTGCCCAACATCTTCCAGCAACATGAACAACTGCTTTGAAAAATTGGCAACAAAAAAGTTCTTGCACGTAACACGGATTTTTTCATCAATGCTATGCATCGCCAAAAATACGCCTGAATCTACGTAAATATTTTTCATATTACTCCTGGCCAACAAGTTGCGGAGAGTTAATGACTTTCATACTATACAGGGCTTCTTTTAAGGACTTATACCACTGACCGTCTTTTAGATTATAGCGCTCAATGTAGCCATCGAGCTCTTGTGCAGCCTTTCCACCTTGCTCCGATAGCAGTTTTCTACAAAAGCTCGGCTCTACATTAGCCAATGAAATGAGCATCCCATCGGCGTCAGGCGTTTGAAGAATCGTGGTTTCCATTCCTTGATATAATTTCACCGCACTCCCCTCCCGAGCTAAAGACTCCGAGAGCTCGTTGAATAAACTTACATTCTCAGAACTGTCTTTAATTGCGACTACTTGAGGATGCCTTGATAGTTGTAGTAATTCAGCCGCCGTTGCTTTAGACCCCTCTTGATTATAAAGAATGAGCTTCAGGCCAGAAAAATCCAAACCATTGTTTGGATGAAGCATCTCCACCTTAATAACAACGCCCTCACACCCATACTTGGCCGCCAAAACCAAATACTGTTGTACCTCTTCTTTTCCCTCTTTCAAAATCCCACAATAGACGGGTTTGTCTGTTTCGCTTCTCACTGCACTAACCACTTCTGACCACTGACTCGAACTAAGTTTCTCACCTTCACCCGAAGAAAGACATGGAACATATATATCCACATACGGTTCGCAGAATGACACAAGGCGTCTGATGGACTCTTTATCTATCGCCCCGTCAAGCATAGGGGATACTAAAGGAATCGCGAGTTCTTTACCTGTATGCATAGAGAGCCTTCTTAACTTTTGCGATTGCTTTTTTGAACATAATCGTGTCACGCGCTAAGGCAATTCGTATATACCTTTCTCCCCTGGTCGGCTTATCCCAAAAAAAGTATGTTCCTGGCAATACGTACACCCTTGCCTTGCGATAGAGATGCTTCTGCAAGGTCGTTGCCATAATCTTCGAATTTCTAATCTTGAACCACGCGACACTAACAAGTGTGCCAGGTTCCATAAACTCAAGCAGGTCTCCGCTTAATTCCTTTTTAACAATCTTGCGATTTCGTTCAAGCAGGTTCTTGATACTAGAACCCTTGTCTTTTATCGAATCTTCACAATACTCGCTTACAAGATTCAAAATAAATGGTGAAACGTTGAGCAAATACGCCGTATGAATATTGTGGAGCTCAGGATAAAGATTCTTGCTCGCTTTAATAAGTGCCACCTTGGCATCTTGCAGCGGCCACGTTTTCCCAGAGTCCTCAATGGCAATATAGCTCACACCCGATTTTTCTAGCAGGCTGTAGACATCAAACGTAGGTACTTTTGCATCCTGCACTATAAACGAAGCAAAACAAAAGTCGAACGCAAGGATTTTATTATGATTCTTGGCAAAGCGAATCAGTTCCTTAAATCGTGCCTTATAGTCAGTGCCTACGTTACCTGTAAGTTCAAACCCCGTCGGATTATTGGGAGAGACAAGAAAAATAACGTCACTTTTACAATGTCGCTCTAGATTCTGATAAATAGCACTAGCGTCCTCTAATAACTCTTCTCGCAACGGCTTAATTGGTACTCCAAGATTTCTTAGTAGGTCAGGAAGATTATCAAAACAAGGGGTTATCAGCTGAACGGACAGTTGTTTTTTCTTGAAATAGTTAGAGACAATTACCATCCCAATGGAGGCTGCATAGACTAACAATGAAGGTGTTTTCAATGCCGTAGGCTGTTGATGATACTGAAAAAAAGAACGAATAAATTTATTCTCCATTTCGACCTGTGTGGCTCTTTCCGATTGGTACCAGAGGCTTGGTAGTCGACTTATAATCTTCCGCTGGGTGAGCGATTGCGATTGATGAGTATGTGCATCCGCAAGGTTAAACTCATGTTTCAGCGCCTCTAGTTCGTGCTGTGTCAAATCCGCGTACTCGCTTGTAGTAATTTTTTGCATACTTAAATATTCTATCACAGTTCTATGTCCCACTCCCCTCTACCAGAAACGACCCGAGTTTACGGGTCGTTTCTGATGGCAGGGCATCGTGGAGGACGTCAAAACCATTATTCAGCGGCAGTGTGAGTTTATTTATGTTCCTGATTTGCGATTAGTCCCCGCTCGCTACTTATAAAATCCACAAGCGACTACCTCTCCATTGGTAGTTTTAAGATAATGAAAACCACCAGAGTTAAATGTTGAATAATAATCTTTTAGACTGACCCCTTTAGGCACAATATGACCACTAAAATTATACGTATGTCCATAATAGTTTCTGAACATAGTACTCATCGGTAGAGATACTTCTTGGGTTTCAGCGTTTTCATATGGCACGGAGGCAGGATTACAGTGTGCCAAAGGTGCTGCATATTTCAAATTGCCAAGAAAACCTCCTAGCAAAAAGGCTATGGGGATAAGCAGGATAATCAGAACAAATATAGTTTTTTGTAAAAAGGTCATACATACATTCTATCACAGTTCTAACTTCACGATGCCTGTCGTTTTGAGTAATAAAAAACCTGCCGTTTAAGGCAGATTTGTTGCTGCGGGCCACCTCGAGATCGAACCCCGGTCGGTCAACACCAGTAAGGCGTTTGGAGCCTTGTTTCGAAGACGAAAACGACGCACCTCGAGCTATTCTGATTTTACTATTTTTACGACTCCGCTAGTTGCATCAACCTCTACCAAATCTCCGTCTTTAAAGACTAAGGTTGCTTTTGCTGTGCCAACTACACAAGGAATCTTTAATTCGCGAGAAGTTATTGCAGCATGGCAAATTAAACCACCGGTATTCGTAACAATTGCACCAGCTTTTTTCATTGCGGGCAGTAAATCAGGACTGGTTGCCTGGGACATGAGAACATCCCCTTTGTTCATTTTGACCATGTCTGACGGAGTTTGAATGATTTTAACCTTACCGCGAACTAATCCTGTATACGCAACTTGACCCCTTACTTCGGTTACACTTGTAAAATTTTCAAGTGATCCAAATTTTTTTACAGTCATCTTTGCTTTTTTTCCTACCATGATTGAATGTCCCGCTCTTGTCACCATAAAGACTGAAAGCTTGCGCCTTTGTTCCAATTCAGCAGTGGTCGGTTTATTTGATTTTATATAACCCTCAAGTTCCCAAGGGAATAGGAAACTCAATGTTTGCCAATCAGAAACTTTTTTTCTTCTTACGAGCTCTTGCAACAAGGGCTCATAGCAATAAAATCCATGATACTGAACATCCTTTCGATACCCTTTCTGCCAAATCACCTGTTGGGCTAATGCAATCAAAAATCTAGACCTTCGGTTAAATTTCAATGTAGACATCAATTGTCTTTGTTTTTTCTTCAAAACTGCCAAACGCTTCGGTACATTCAAGTCCTTATCGCTCCGCTTTGCCATTTTAAGTTGCTGTCGAAACGCATCAAACGACGTTGCCGGTCCCATATTATTATAGTCGAGCCAACAATACTCTTTATGCAGCTTTTTTAATTTTGATTCAATTTGTTTCTGAGTTAGTATTCCAACCTTTTTTGCTAAAAGAGAAATTTCATAATCTTTTTTCTGCCGAAGACTCATCCTCGTAATTTGAGTTAATGTGCTCCAATAATTCTCAAACTTCGGAGGGAAGTTTAAATTATTTCGTAATTCATCTCGAATTTTATTCGACATATGATTGCGGCCATCTAAAACTACTCCATTGGCCAAAACACTGTAGACTTGATGGTAATGCTGAAAAACAATTATTCGTCGAATGCGTTTAATTAGCTCTTTGTTAGAGAGCAAAGATAAATTTGAATCTCTTAAATTTTCTCCTGCATCAAAATACTGTTTTGTAAAATAATCAATTTTTTCGTAAACTTCTTTTCTCCATTTGTTATTATTGATTAATTTATCGGCAGTATAGTTGGCAGCCAGCTCAAACTCCTTATGATTAAATATATAGCGACACATCTGATTTTCCATCACATAAATGACTTTCTTTAGAAAATTGCCACCGCCGATTTTTGGGAAATCAAAAATAAATCCGATTCCATTGTAGGAAGTCAGAAACCAATGGCTACTATAAATTCTTTCGTAAATTTCAAAATTATCAAACTTCATATTTCGCTTACGTAGTGAGTCCAAACAGATAATCCCTTCTGCAAGTCAACTCGAAAGAACGTCAAATACTTCTTGGCCGTACTTCTCACGATAAGCATCCATCGTACTTTTCTGATACGCGCTCAGCTTATTGTAGGGTATGTCCCCCAGCTTGAAATGATGTATTTTAACTATCTTATCAGGCTCCATAACTATTGGCTCCCCGCTTTTTAATCTACATAAATAAATTGGAACAACCCACGTACCGCCCGTCGAGCCTGGTAGAATCATTACGGTGAGTAACTCTTTTATATCAACCTGAACTTCACCGATTTCCTCATGTATCTCTCGTTGTAGCGCTTCGTGCAAATTTTCTTCGGCGGCGTCAACACCCCCGCCTACACCTTCAAACTTACCAGCACTATCGCGTGAACTATCTCCACGTTCAAGTAGTATGACTTTATTTTCCTTGTCAAAAATGAGTGAACCGACAGCTATTCTACAATCCTTAATATCCTTTCCGACTGAAGTAACATACCTCTCTAATTCTTTTCTAGTTCTCATAGAGTCATTTAGTCAGCAAAATCAGTTTACCATACCTCTGATTCTCGCTGTACTATCTTTCTACAATAAAAAATACCCTCTTTTTCAATATTCTCTCACGTAAAAAGAGTCCCGCCCCGACGGGCAGAACTCTTTTGGCAAGGGCGGTAGATGAAGTCGAAGCTCTTAAGCCACTTTCAGTTGTAATTTTAATTCTTCAACATCCGCTTCAATTCTCTTTATTCGTTCCATAGTGAAAAGCCTCTCTTAATCCAATCTTTGCAAAATAACAAGCTGGTCATCAAGTGCCTGCGTGATGTCATCAGAAAGTTTTATCAGGCTGTCTTGAGTCGCAATACCACTAATCTTTTCATCCAAGGAAACCAGCTTTTGTATGATAAGTGATTCATCCATATAGTAAGTAGTATAGTGAAGGCACACACACCTGTCTAGACAACTCATATAACAGAAAAGACGAACAGCCATTCGGACACTCCTCCTTCTACGGCAGGCCACCTCGAGATCGAACCCCAATCAATCAACACCAGTGAGGCTTTTTGGGGCCTTATTTTGATGGCAAAAATGATGCACCTCGAGCTACTGTGATTTTAGTATTCTTACTACTCCGTGGGTGGCATCAACTTCAACCATATCACCATCTTTGAAAATTTTGGTCGCAACAGTAGTGCCTATGACGGTCGGTATTTTCATTTCACGGGCTGTAATTGCAGCGTGACTTAAAATACCTCCAGCATCTGTAACAACTGCACCAGCTTTTCGCATCAAAGGTAAAAATTCTGGCCTTGTCATTCCAGTAATTAATATATCGCCCTTCTGAAAAACTCGCGCGCTATGAACCGTAGGATTAAAAATGATTCTTGCGTTACCTTTAACCAATCCTCCGTAGGCTGTTTGGCCCTTAATTTCTTTTTTGTCCGGCCTGCCTTGAAGAAGTTTTTCAATTCTTTCCACGGTGCGGCCAACAAAAACCTTGTTTTCTAATCGATCAAAAATAATACCGCTTGATACAAATCGCGCTTTTAAAATCTTTGTTGGTGGTAGCTTTTGATGAAGCCAATAATTCTTAATTTCGGACGGCGTGCAAGAGAGTATGAATTTTGGATTGACTCGCATTCGTTCAGATAATTGTTCGGCCCAATGACGCATAAACACTTCTGTCGCAAAATAAACATCCTCTACGTACAATCTAGTTTTTTCGAAAATTGGCAGAACCAGTCTCACCTGTTTTTCTGGCAGATAATCAACTGTAGGCCGAATGCTCATGTGCGGGCCAGAATATGCTAGAAATTTTCTCAGAAAATCATAATACTCTACTGAGGAAACGGTCTTCATCTTCCTTAACTTGTGAGTATATTCAATCAAGGTGTCGGCTTGATTTTTTAGTTCATTACTAAATTTCAAAGCTGCCGCTTTATTCTTACCTATTTTTAGTCCTATGTATTTTCCATATAATTCTCGATCACTAGGATCGAAATAACAAAAACCATATCCATTATTCGAAATGATGACGGCTTTTTTTATACCCTTACCCATCTGCTTCCACATTTCACCTGTATAGTAATTGGCAAAGTAAAAACACGTCAGGAAACTCCAGTTTCCACCCCAATTTTTTATCCAACTATACTTATTGATATCTGCAATTTTCATAACCTTATTCTATCATAATCTAATTTTTCTTCTCCTCTTGCAGTTACGACCCCCTTCTCAAGTTCGATTCCTTTCACCCAACAACAGAAAAATCCGTCCACCAAAACGGTGACGGATTTTTCTGGCAGGCCACCTCGAGACCGAACCCGAATCGGTCAACACCAGTAAGGCGTTTGGAACCTTTTTCCGATGATCAAAACGACACACCTCGAGCACCTGCGGATTTAGTGAAAAGTGACAAAAGTGACACGGCCCGATCACGAGTTCCTATTTATGATAATATTTATATGCAAGTTATAACCTTGCTGAGAGCAAACATGAGCAAAATTATTGATAGCGCAATGACAATAGAAGAATCCTTGGCTGGACAAATGCCCGACGAAGTTCGTCATAGCCAAGCTCTTTTGACTATCGACTACATTTCTTTTGACAAAAGAACACATACAGGACAACTAGTTATAAATAAAAAGGTGCAACAAGAAGTACTGGAGATTTTCAAGCAACTTTATGAGATACGCTTCCCAATTGAAAAAATGCTTCCGATTGTCGCCTACAACTGGATTGACGAGAACAGCATGGCTGCGAATAACACTTCAGCATTTAACTACCGCTTGATCTACGGCACAAATAAGCCGTCTAATCACTCATACGGCCTTGCTATAGATATCAACCCGGCAACAAACCCTTACGTCGCGATTGATGGAACAGTCTTTCCTCCAGGGGCGACATATGACCCCGGTGCGACAGGAGCAATAGTAGCGGACGGCCATGTGGTTAAGCTTTTTAAGAAATATGGATGGGACTGGGGCGGAACATGGCAACAAAAAGACTGGCAGCATTTTCAAAAAACCGATTTTATATAGATTCTGATACTGTCATATCTCGCCGAAAGACCTGGTATCAGACAGAGAAATTGAATCTGAATAAAATAAAAACAAAAAAGTCCCGCCCTCCTCGGGCAGAACTCTTTTGGCAGGCCGCCTCGAGACCGAACCCCCAATCGGTCAACACCAGTAAGGCTTTTGGGGTCTATTTTAGATGAACGAAACGCCGCACCTCGAGCTCAGTAACTTCAAATAAAAAAATGTTTGAAAAGGACGAAGGGCGGGTCGGTCGGAAGCTTGTTGCAACCAACCGAACCCGCCCCACGCACATTCGATCAGCCCTGACGCGCTGGATCGTAAAGCGAATACGCCGGGCCACTTCGGGTAAGAGGCTCTCTCCGATCCGATGCGCGTGGCACCAGTGGTCGCGAGGGCTCCGTGTTGCTGAGCCAGCCCTTCTTCTGCATATCCTGGCACTCCGAACAGAGACCGGCGGGAACGTCTTCGCCTTCAGGCTCTTCCGCCGGATCGCCACACGATCTGCAGTCTCCCGCCTCCCTCATCCTGCCGTCGTTCACCATACGACGGCGAACGAGCGCGAGACGAGCTTCGCGACGCTCAGCGTCCGGCATCGGTACACCGAGGAGTGGCAGCAGCACCTGTCGCCACTGGTCGATGCTGCCATAGACGCCGTTGATTTCGAGCATGTCAACATGAGGATCTCCCGTCGGATGCTCATCAACACACACCTCGACGCGTTGCTTGCAGCATCCGCAGCGGATGAGCACACGAGGCGCGATGCGACGCGGCTTGCGAGCACCTCCCTGCCGTCGATCGTCATGTGCCTTGCGGAACGAGACGAGTAACGGCAAGCAATTGAGCCCCAGCATATCAACTACTCTTCGGATTGCGGTCATGGTTCCTCCTTGCCGAATTTCTTCGGCTTCTCTGTGGGTCAGAGCCGACCAAGCCCTGAGTTGTGAATTGAAACTTACGAATCTTCTACATCCACGACGAGCAGCACTGTATGGAAAAAGGCATCCCTTGTCAATGATTACTGTATTAAAAAGGCCTTTCACAGACAGAACTCTTTTGGCAGGCCACCTCGAGATCGAACCTCAATCGGTCAACACCAGTAAGGCTTTTGGGGCCTTGTTTCAATGATCAAAACAATGCACCTCGAGCGGACTCTGTTCAACCAGAAATCTTCTTACTAAAAGTAAAACGAACTGCGTCAATAACGGTTCTGCCCGGGGTATCATTTCTAAAAATGAATTCGGGTTTAGTCAATCCGTCAACATCAGGAACGTCTTCGAGCGCATATCGGTCAGGATGATCCACAACCTCCTGCAATTCTTTGACTTGATCAGGATCAACAGAAAAACCATTTTTCTCGACCCAAGAAATCACTCCCTTCTGGCCTGTATCTACTTCGAGAATCACATCCTCTTTCTTTTCACTCGCCACTTGCGCTAACCAACTTTCTACCTGCTGCAAAAGTTTAGTCCCAAGACCAAGTTTACCTTGAAACTCAGGTTGAACGTAACGGTGCTGTAAAACAAATTTATTTTTACCCCATGGAGCGATATGCATTTCTGCCACTAATACATCACTTTCTGAATCAACTTTATCCGGCTGTACGTATTCAAAGCGTACCTGTTTTGGAGTGTCAGCATTTGAAGAACTAGATTTCTGAAAATCTATCCGAAGTTTCGCCGCTTGAATACCAATATTCGGCTCCTCCCGAATAAAGCCTCGATAGATATCACCATGTTCTCCTTCAGCTACTACTTCAGCATCATTAAAAATAGTGCCGTTCACAAACCGATGAGCCAAATCCTCCGGCAATGGATGAGTTGGTTCTCTCGGAGCATCTTCAGGATGGGGCCCATGCTGGCCTATGTGGAGTGGCCAACCACAGTTGGGACATACCGGCTGTTCATCATCGCGCATAAGGACATAATATCATATATGCAAATTCAATTCTTTCGCCCTAATACGCCAATACCCAGGCTTTCGCCTGGGTATTGATCCTAACGTGTACTCTCTTGAAACGATGCTTCTTGTGCTAGCTCAAACTGGCAGGGGCGGTAGAATCCGCTTCGCTAGAACCATCGTCGCTCCGCGACTCTTTCAAACCCCTCGGTTTGAATAATTCCGCCACGGGGAACTCCCGTTCCCCGACCCCTTCCCCAGGTTCGACTCCGCCTTCCAATAACAGAAAAATCCGTACACCAAATGGTGACGGATTTTTCTGGCAGGGGCGGTAGGAATCGAACCTACGACTTAGGTTTTGGAGACCCGCATGATGCCACTTCACTACGCCCCCGTAGTTAGCAAAGGCCATTGGCAAATGGCAACGCTAGATTGTCATAACACCCTGATAGTTTAATTCTTTCCCGGAATGAATGCTACTTACAGCTACTTGCCATAAGCCATCCACGACTAGTTACTTCGTTTCCTTATGCAACGTGTGCTTCTTGCACCATTCGCAGTGCTTCTTGATCTCAAGACGCTCCTTAATCTTCTTCTTATTCTTAAAAGTATGGTAGTTAACACGCTTGCAAACCGTGCACTCCAATTTTATCAGGTTATCCTGGGACATATCGTTCTATTGTTTTGATACTAGTAAGTCAACACAGTGTGATAGAAAATGGGGTAACTGTCAACTAAGGACAGGCGACCCCGCGGGCTTTGATATTTGACTTGGCCTGCGACGACACTACGCCCTTTTGCTCTTTGCTTAGCTCACACAAAATTTCAAGGGGAAGATTGGGATTATATGTGCTATTGCTTCGAACCACATCATCATCGCTCTTGCTAAGTTCAAGCAATATGTCGAGCGGTGTACTAGGATTAACTGCGAGATCATACGCTACGTATCTGTCACCAAATCTTTCGCTGCCCTGATTTTCATACATAAAGCGTAGCGCTTCGAGAGGCGTTGCTGGATTACGAGCAACCTCGTGAAGAACACGTTCGCGATCATCGTGGGCAAGTTCGTTTAAAACCTCAACAGGAGTGTACTCATTACTTGCAATTTGGCTCAGAATTTTATCATCGTACTTCACAAAAAAAGAATCGTAGACTTTTTGTATCTCCCCTGCCTTTGTACTATTGCTGACTTTCATGGCAAGAGCGGTTCTATAGCTTTCCACCGATCCTAGAATTACGACGAGTGCAACTACGACAGCCGCAATGATTATCCGTCGCGAATGATTTTCTCCGGTATATGATTCCTTTGTAACTTTAGAAAAAAACAAATATGCTAGGGACCATTCAATTGCGTAAGCAAATAATGCGAGCGGAATGCCAGAGAATGGTATTTCTATTACGCCCAAAATTGCGGTTGAATTAGTCGAGATTGAAATCAGATAAATTGTGTAGGCAGTGTACACAACAAAAACCAGAACTGCTGAAACAAAGGCAGTTTTTTTTGCTTTCTGATTGACGGATAATTCCTTTTGACGATATTTATAGAAACCGACCGCCAGAGCAAACAATGACGCGGGTAAAATAAAGTACCCTAGCAAAAACGGATTGAAAAAGAAAAGAAACATTTTTTAGTAGTTAATCCTGTTTTATACACTACTGGAGCCCCGCCCGCTGGCGGGACTACTGACGTTGCAAACATTTTGATAAATCAAAATGTACGCTATTGGAGCCGCCTCCCGGACTCGAACCGGGGACCTTCACTTTACAAAAGTGTTGCTCTACCAGCTGAGCTAAGGCGGCGTATATTTACTTATGGCAACTGACAATTTGTTCTCCTTCGTTAAAACTACGGCGAACAGCCGCTTTACTATATCGTCTGGCCGCCAACCGTCGTTGAAACTATGGCTGGCACGCCAGCCGAAGCTTGAGCGAAGGCTGGTGGGTGGTGAAGGATTTGCACCTTCGAAGGCACAGGGCCACCTGATTTACAGTCAGGTCCGTTTGACTACTTCGGTAACCACCCAGACTAAAACTTATCACTCGCCCTTCGACTCCTTACAGTCGCTCAGGACATTCGACTCAATATAGATGGCTTGCCATGAGCGAGGTTTGCCATAGGCAAACCGAGTCGAATGGAGCCCACTCGCAGATTCGAACTGCGGACCTTCTCCTTACCATGGAGATGCTCTACCAACTGAGCTAAGTGGGCCTACAAAGACGTAAAAAACAGCTTGTTTGGTCTAGCTCGACGGCTCAGTCGTCCGGCGTTTTCGAGGCATCGCTTTTATACGATCCTCGAACTCCTGAAGCTTATTATTGTCAGGATTAACCGTGGCTAAGTGCCGTAAAGTGCTAGTCGCAAGCCGCTTATTACCCCCAAGTATACAAACATCGATGAGTCGGTCAAGGCAACGAGGATTTGACGGCTCCAACGCCACCGCCGCTTCAAATGTTGCAATGGCACTTGGGAAGTCTTCCATACTGACAAGCGTGTCACCGAGACCAATACGATACGGCACATGATCGGGCTCAAAGGAGACGGCTTGCTCATAGGCACTACAACCTCGCGCCAAGGCACCTAGCTCCACGCTCACTGCGGCGAGCAATGCATACGTTTCGGCGTCACGTGGATCAAGCCGCAGCGCATATTCGAACGACTGCGCAGCTTCTTCGCGGTTTCCGGCGTTCCAGTAAATACGGCCAAGACCTCGGTAGGCTTCCGTGTTGCGATGGTCATGCGTAATGATATCGAGGTACGTGCGTTCCGCTTCTTCTTTGTTACCTGTCTGTTCGGCGTTCTTTGCAACAGCTAAAAGCGAGGCAATATCGGTCGTTGAGACATCTGCGGCGGATGAAGGATTCGCATGTCGATACCGGCGATCTAATTCGAGAAGCCGTTCATAGAAGTCACCAAGACGTTCCCCCGTTTCAGCGCGAAGCGCCGCAGTGCGCTGCCAAAGGTGCCCTGTTCGCTCGCGTAAACGACGTTGCAAACCACGAAGCAATAACTGTCGCTTCTTCGTAGCTGTAATAACTTCAGGAAGATGTTCAATCTTCATTAAGCGTATATCCGACCACCGTCTGCCAACCGTTATCACAAAACCAACAATAGCACCGAAGAGAACGAGGATGGGTAAAACGTCGTACAGCATACTTAACGAGCTACTTGAGCAATAATATTTTGAAATGAAACCGCCTCGGTACTCGCCGCACCAACGAGTACACCATCAAAACCATGTGCGCCGATGAACCCTGCCGCATTTGTTTGGTCCACGCTGCCGCCATACAAAACAGGCACCGCGTCATCAATAAACGACCGAAGCAGTGCACTAGACTCGGCAACGTCTTCAATTAACAGCGGATGCGCGCCGGACGTGGCGCTGATTGCCCATAGTGGCTCATACGCAACCAAAAAAGAACCAGGGAGTCCTGAACCAACTACTTGTGTATATTGTTCACGCAGTATCGAGCTTGCTTCATTGTGCTGCTCCAGCGTCTCCCCAATGCATAGTATGGGCGTCAAGCCATTGGCGAGTGCTGTTAGGCACTGCTCACGCAAAGCATGCACATCAGTTCCCTCTCGTCGACGTACCTCTGAATGGCCAACAATGGCATAGGTGGCACCAAGAGAAGCATAATCTGCCGCCGATACACCCCCCGTATGCGCACCGCGTACCGCTGTGTTAACCAACTGCGCACCAAGGCTGGTAGCGCTACCCCGCAGAATATCAGCCACGGCTGAGATACTTATAGCGCTCGGGCAAACGACGACCGTAACAGGCAGACGCGGTGCCCGCACCAGTTTCTGAGCCAAGGCAACACTTTCAGGTACGTTCAAATACATTTTCCAATTGGCGACAACTATCGGCATCTTCATAGCAATTAGTATAGCAGACGTTCATCGTGTCGTTCACCAGTTGGCAAATTTTTTGTCGTGGTAAGTGCCCAGGGTACTAAACGGAGTACGTCCTCGGCACGATCTGTTGCTGTTTTTCCGCCAAGTAAAACCATGAGCGCCGCTTCCCCTGTTTCATTTCCAGCTAATAGCGCTATGTTATAACCAGCTTCCTCAGTGTGCCCTGTTTTGCCCGCCGTGAGCGTCCAGCCGTAGGTGGCTGTTTCTGCATTATCTTGCAGTACTTGATCGGTATTAAAAATGCGTTCAGCTTCACCACCGATAAACACTGTGCTGTCGGTCACACTTGCTGCGGTAACGATGCGCTCTTCCGAAAAAGCCTTGCGAGCAATTACCGCAAAGTCTCGGGCTGATGCTCGATTCCCATCACTCAGGCCACTGGCATCAGCAAACGTAACGGCTGACAATGACCACGAGTTCGCCAAAGCGTTCATGGCATTAACAAACGCGCTCTCGCTCCCAGCCAAGCTTCGTGCAAGCGCCGCAGCGGCATCATTGTCTGAGGCGATGAGTAATAACTTCCAAAGATCTGCCACAGTAACCGTGTCACCAGGATGCAAGCGTTGCCGCGCACCCGGTCGCCTATCTTCTGCCAGAATGGTAACCGACTCGTCCCAGGCCGGATTATACGTCAAGGCAATAAGCGCGGTCATGAGCTTTGTAAGACTGGCCAACGGTACCGGGTCATCGGCATGATATTTCATGAGCGGCAAGGGTGACGACCCTTCACTACTCATATAGACGTTCATGGCTGTTACCTCGGACAGTAGCGCTCCCGGCACAGTCGGTCGGTATACGTCTCGCTGTACTGGTAACGTTGCTGTTGTAGCCGCAGACACACGGACACCAGGAAAAGAGCCAACGAAAAGCAACGCATTCGCTAGCACGGCAAGCACCACCAGCGCGACAACGAGCGCCACCCGAGAATCACTCAGTGACAGTGGTTCGTATTTCATCGGTCCGCTCAGCTAAAAGCTGATCGACAACCTCAGGACGATGGAGCGTTTCGTACTGTGGCAGTTGCTGAATTGACGTTAAACCTAAATGTCGAATGAAATCACTCGACACTGTGTAGTAGAGCAGCATTTTCTTTTTATCCTCCTCAACGATAACTAGTCCGCGCATCATGAGGTTGCGCAATATCAACGTACAATTTACCCCTCTTATTTTTTCTAAATCACTTTTCGTTACTGGCCCACGGTAGGCAATGATAGACAAGGTTTCCACGGCCGGCTTCGTTAGCTCGCCAGTGGTTTCCGCTTTTAAAAATTCTCTTACGACGTCACTCACGGCACTGCTGGTGACCAACTGCACTTCACCAGCGTGTCGCAGCAGCTGGACGCCACCAGCGTGCACCACCCGTTCGTCGTACTCTGCCGCCAATTCGCCGAGCGCTGTTTCAACGGCTGCCGCTTCAGCATGTACGATACCAGCCAACTTATCAATTGAAAGCGGCCGAGTGGCCACGAACAATATTGCCTCGAGTTGTGATTTAAGTGGTGCTGTTGTCATAGCGAGTTATACGAATAATATCAGTCCCCTCTTCTTGTGCAACGACAACGTGTCGCTGCTTCACTAATTCGAGAAGGGCCAGAAAGGTAACAATGACTTCGGTTCTTGTTTTTGTATTCGCCAGCGCCTGTCTAAAGTCTACACTATTTGCGTTTGAAAACAGCGTACGCAATACGGTAATCCGCTCTTGAAGACTGATTGTTCGTGTTATGAGCTCCGGCTTCGGACGCACCAACCTACCAATTTCGGCGAGAATCCCTACGTATGCTTGCTCCAGGTACTCTAAACCAGCGTTAGACGCGGGGCTGAAGCTCGCCACAGTCACTCTGGCCATGCGCTCACGCACAAAGCAGACTTGGTTCGCCCGATACTGTCGATACAACAAGGTCCCGGCGGAGACATACAGTCGATACCGCGCTAGCTCTTCTGTTAGCGTATCAGTCACGGCCTCTTCATCAGCCATGAAAAGGTGTGGCAAAAGTACACGAGATTTAATGAGCAGTAGTCGTGCGGCAATTACCAAAAAATCGGCCAGATCATCAGCCCGCAGCGTCGGCGTGTTATCAATGTAGGCTAAATACTGCTCAGTAACTTTGGCGAGCGAGATATCGGTAACGAGTAGCTCTTCTTTCTCGATGAGCTTCAAAAGCAAATCTAACGGTCCTTCAAACCGTTCTAACGTTACCGAATACATCATCAAAAACGCTGACGAACAACCCTACTTCCGAACGGAAAGATGCAGTTCCTTCATCTGTTCATCTGAAACAAGACTTGGTGCATCCATCATGAGGTCTCGTCCATCACCCGTTTTTGGAAACGCGATGACTTCACGAATGTTTGGTTCATTTGCCAAGAGCATTATGAATCGGTCTATACCTGGCGCAATACCGCCGTGTGGCGGAACGCCATAGCGGAAGGCCCGCAGGAGATGCCCAAACTGTCGCTCAACATCCTCTGGTGGATGCCCTAAGACTTCAAACACAGCGGCGAGCAACTCAGGGTCGTGCGTTCGAATGCTTCCGCCACCGATCTCATAGCCGTTCAACACGAAGTCGTACTGATCGGCCAGAATGGATGTTGGCTCAGCAGCTCGCAATGCTTCGGCGTTCGCCACCCGCGGCTTCGTGAACGGGTGATGCACGGCGCCCAGTGTTCCATCGTCTTTGCGTTCAAACATTGGAAAATCCAGAATAAAACAGAACGCCAAAACAGTTGGATCATCTTTATCTTTTCGCAAATCTGGTTTGTCGTTTCCATATTTTTCCATGGCCTCTTTGTAGGTGAGCCGAGGAAACGGAATTTCTTGAATCTTTTTTTCTGGTGTGCACGTTTTTACCAAATGAATGTAGAGCGCCTCAATGAGCTGCAACAAGTCTTCCTGCTCAACAAAACTCATCTCAATATCTAATTGCGTGAATTCTGGCTGCCTATCGCCTCGCGTATCTTCATCACGGAAACAACGCACTATTTGGAAATAGCGTTCCAGACCGGCCACCATCAAGAGCTGCTTATACTGCTGTGGCGACTGTGGTAGGGCGTAAAATTGACCCGGCCGACGACGGTCTGGCACCAAATAATCTCGCGCTCCTTCTGGCGTTGATTTGCTTAAGACTGGTGTCTCTATTTCAATAAAATCTCGCTCTAAGAGATACTGTCGCATGGCTTGAATAACACTGTTGCGAAGTAGCATATTGCTAAGCGGCTTCTGACGACGTAAATCAAGATACCGATAGGTTAAGCGCACTTCTTCACCTGCAACGAGCGCCGGGTCGTCAATGACAAATGGTGGCGTCTCGGAACGATTGAGGACCGTCACTGTGGTTGCGACAAGTTCAATGTTACCCGTTAAGAGCTCAGCATTTTCCGTTCCTGGTCGACGAGCGGTGACGGTACCAGTGATTGCCACAACTGATTCTGATCGGAGCCCGTCCTTAATTTGTTCTTGTACTTCAGCACTAAAATCTTTCAACCGAACAACGACTTGAACAACATCCGTTCGATTGCGTAGGTCTACGAAAAGAATGGGGCCATGATCGCGTCGACGATGTACCCAACCAGCCACCGTTACGGTTGTTCCAGCTGGCAAAGTAATAAGTTCGGCAACAGTATGTGTTCTCAGCATAGACCTGAGTATACAAGAAATTAGGTCTCGTGGACAGGCTGGCGGACAAACGAAAGCGTAGTCCAAAATGAGCCATGCATAGGCACGTCATACCGCTCTTCCATGAGACTTCTCGTTACCAGCATAATCGCGTCTTGCAATGATGTACTCATACGCGCTCGAACGGCTTCAGCTAATGGCGCTTGCGTGAGTAGCAGAAGCGCCCGAATAATACTGGCGTTTATCGGCATAGCGATAAACCCATTGGCTGCGCACGTCTGGTGTATAACGCCGCCACCACGAGCATCAAGGAACAACGATTGCGTAGCGAATGCTTGGCCACACACCCGACAAGTAGCAAGATCAGGTAAATACCCTACCCGACTGAATAATTTCCAGGCATAGGCATAGGGCAGGATATTTAAACCTTGTGGTGAGACCTTGGGACGATCAAGCGCCTCGAGCGCATCGACCGTTAGCTCAAAAGTAGCAGCATCAGGTTGCTCTATCGGCAACATCAAATCCGCTAAACGAACGATGAGTCCGGCCGAAAATGCCCGAGCTGGATCTTGTCGAATAATCACCTGCAGTCGTTCCGGGATCGAACCAGTTACTATTCGCCGCTGCCGGCCTTGCACAAATGACGCTTCGATAACCGTAAACGGTTGCAGCGACGCCGCCAGCTTACTTTTTTGTAAGTGCAATCCACGGGCAACCGCATCTACCTTACCGTGCGCGGCGGACAGAAACAGAATTCGAACATCAGCGTTTCTGGGTTGCTCATGCCGCAGAACGACGGCACGGGTTCGCAAGTACGCGCTCATGCGCGGTGACCCAAATAATTATCAGCGATGAGCATAGCCGCCAAAGCATGCTCATCAGCGGTTGGGAAATCTCGACGAAGCACTGCAGCCGCGTTCGAGGTAAACCGCTCGTCCATAAATTCGATAGTGTAGGGCATTGCCTCACGTAGCGAGGCAGCAAAAACGCTAACCGCTTGTGTTATGGCTGAGGCAGCAACACCGGGTTCTGCACGCAATGGGTTTGGAGCACCAATGACAATTGCATCAGCACCTTCGTTCACTGCTGCAGCTCGCAACCGAGCAACTGCATCAGGCTCACTGTTTCTGTCAATGGTAAAAAGTGGCATTGAAACTTTAGGCTCATCTCTACCAACGGCTACCCCCAGCCAGCGCTCACCAAAATCAATAGCAATGACGGTCACAGGAAAGGGGTCAAAATTTCAGCCGGACCATGCTCAGCAATCACGATAGTTTGCTCGAAATGCGCCGCCCGAGAACCGTCACGCGTTGCGATGGTCCAATTGTCTTTCAGCGTCCGAATAGCAGCACTGCCAGCATTCACCATTGGTTCAATGGCAATAACCAGGCCGGGTTGCAATACCGTCGCCGCAATTGGTCCGCGCACAAAAAAATTCGGCACCTCGGGGGCTTCATGGACCTGACGACCAACGCCATGACCAACAAGCTCGCGAACGATTCCATACCCAGCTGCTTTCACCCGCTTCTCAATGGCGCGACTAATATCGCCAACAGTAGCGCCCGGTAAAGCAGCCGCCACGCCAAGCTGCAATGCCTCACGCGTTACTTCCAGTAATCGTCTGTCTGCTTCACTCACGCGTCCAACGGGAACGGTCATTGCCATATCCGTACAGAATCCCCCCTTGGCTGGGTAGCGCATACCAATATCAAGACCAACGATGTCGCCGTCATGCAGTTCTCGTGATGGTAACGCAGGGCCATGAACAACCTCACCATTTATAGACACACAGAGCGTTGAAGGAAATGGAACAGAACCACCAGCAGTATACCCAAGAAACGATGGCACCCCACCGACTGCTTGCATACGTTCCCGAGCTAACGCATCAAGCGCCGCAGTCTGAACACCTGGCCGCACCTGCGCTATTACCTCATGTAAAATTTGTGCAAGCAAGCGGCCGCACTCACGAATGATTGTAATTTCCGCTGAGGTGTAGCGCGCCACACTATTGTAAAAGGCCAAGCACACGTCGAACCTCAACGTAGACGGTGTCTGCGTCAGGTCGCCCATCAATGCGTATGAGTTTACCGGCTCGTTCGTACTCAGTAAGTAACGGCTCTGTTTCGTCGTGGTACTGCTTCAAGCGCCGTCGAATAGCTTCAGGCGTATCGTCACTTCTGGCGGCAATTACCCCTCCACATTGATCGCACACGCCATTACTCTTCGGCGGCCGACGACTAATATGATAAATCGCTTCGCACTGCGTGCAAACTAACCGACCCGCCAAACGGTTCACCGCTTCTTCATCGGTAAGCGTAAACAGCAGTGCCAATCGCGGTGCGGCTAGCTTCTCAAGATATGCCAATTGCGGAAGCGTCCGTGGATACCCATCTAAAATATACGACGGAGCACTCGACTGCTTCGCAAAAGCGCCGGCGATGAGTCTGTTGACCGTCTCGTCTGAAATCAAATCGCCACGCGCCATTGTTTCCGCAATTTCTACGCCTAACGCAGTTCGGTCAGCAATAGCAGAACGAAAAAGAATACCAGTTGAAATATGCTCTACGCCAATTTCTTGAGAGAGCAACGCACCCTGCGTCCCCTTGCCGGAACCCTGTGGCCCTAATAATACATAGCGGTGTCTACCGGACGTCATCATATCAGTGCAGTATAGCACGACGCAGGCAAGCAACTTCCGCAGTAAACCAGAGCGCGTGCAATCTAAAAGCTTTCGTAATCGCGCATGACAAGCTGCGCTTTGATTTGCTGCACTGTTTCAATCACCACCGAAACAACGATGAGGAGCGACGTTCCGCCAATCGCGAGCGTTGTAATACCGGTGGTCTGCTGCATCACCAGTGGCAAAACGGCGATGGTTCCAAGGAAGAGAGCTCCCGCAAAAATAATTCTATTTATAACGTACCCAAGATACTCAGCCGTCGGTCGTCCGGGACGAATACCAGGGATAAAACCGCCCTGCTTCTGAAGATTCTCCGCAATTTGTATTGGCTGAAAAATGACTGCGGTATAGAAGTAGGTGAAAATGAAAACAAGCACAAAATAACTAGCGGCGTAAAACGTTTGATTCTGGAAAAGGCGCGTGATGCCATTAGCCATATTTGCGAGCCATGGCGTGGTGGCACCAGCAAAAAACTGGGCGGCTAATGGTGGAAATAGTAAAATTGAAATGGCAAAAATAATTGGGATAACGCCAGCTTGGTTAACCCGCAGTGGTAAATGCGTATCAACGCCGCCAAACATTCTACTCCCGCGAACGCGCTTGGCGTACGACACCGGAACATTCCGCTGCGCTTCCGTTACATACACCACCCCATAAATAGTTATTACGGCAATGGCTAAGAAGACGCCAATTTGCATTAATTGTGCCGTATCAATGCCGCCGCCTGGGCTCCGTAACAATTGCCAGGTATTGATAACGGTCGATGGTAACTGTGAAACAATACCAGCAAAGATAAGAAGCGAAATACCATTACCTATTTTTCGCTCAGTTATGAGTTCCCCAATCCACATGAGTAACATCGAACCACCAATCATGGTGATGATGAGCGACCCATACACAAATGGGGTCATGATAGCCGGCAACACCGGTACACCCAAGGCTGGCGATTGACGGAGTAGGGTGATAATACCAATGCCTTGCAGTGCGGCCAATGGAACCGTAGCGTAGCGTGTGTACTGGTTAATCTTTTGCCGACCATAGTCACCCTCTTTGGAAAGCTCTTCAAGACTCGGCACCGCCATAGCCAAAAGCTGGAAAATGATGGAGGCGGTAATATACGGCGCAACACCCAAAGCAACGATAGAAAAATTCTCAAGACCACCACCAGAAAAAATGTTCACAAACCCCAGGAGCTGGTTGCCGGCAAAAAGCGCCCGCAAATTCTCTTGATCGACACCAGGCAAAGGAATGTGTGCAAGAACGCGGAAAATAGCTAGCATTCCCACCACAATCATAAGACTGCGGCGCAAATCTTTCGCCTGCCAAATTTGCCGAAGCACGTTCATTACACCCATCGGCTTATTTTTTAGCGACAACCGTACCACCGGCAGCCGTTATAGCTGCGGCAGCGGTAGCCGACACGCGACACCCCTTAACGGTGACCGCACGGGTAATGACCCCGGTATTCAATATCTTAATGATTGCTCCACTCGGCGCCATACCTTTTTTCACGAGTACGGCAGGCGTCACCGTTGCACCAGTTGCAAAGGCGGTGTTCATGTCGCCAAGCTTTACGATAGCCACGGCCTGACGATCAACCGTGAAACCACCCCGCTTCGGAATGCGACGGAAGTACTGCTGCATCGCCCGTCGAGCAATACCGCGGCTACCGCCCGTTCGCGCCCGCTGCCCTTTGGTACCTTTGCCCGCAGTTGTTCCTCGACCCGAGGCATTTCCACGACCAATTCGGCGCCGTGAACGGCGAGGCTGACCCGTTAAACTGTGTAGTGTTATAGACATATTTTAAATCGCTTTCTTCTTTGCGGGTGGTCGAACCTTTAACTGCCGCAACGCTAAAATCGTAGCACGAGCGTTATTAAGTTTGCTTCGCGAACCAAGCATCTTTGCGGCCACGTTCGGCACGCCACCTAACTCAAGGACACTTCGCACAGCGCCCCCAGCAATAATCCCAGTACCACGTGGTGCTGGTTTGAGGAGTATTTTTGCTGCGCCATACTTAATGTATATCTCGTGTGGCAAGGTATCTTCATACAAAGGAATCTCTATCAAATCCTTTTTTGCATTCGCCGCAGCTTTGGCTATAGCCAAACTAACATCCGCACCTTTACCAAGACCAACGCCAACCCGACCCTTGTGGTCACCGATGGCCACGCAGGCTCGGAAACGCATTCGTTTTCCACCAGCCATGACACGGGTTACCCGAGCCAAATCGATAATCTTTTGATCAAACTCCTGATCGCGGTCCCCTGTATCTCGACGAGGTCGGCGATTCCCACCGGCGGCATCACGGCCACCACCGCGTCGAGCGCCGCCGCGAGCTGGTGCTCGAACGTCGCTGGCTGCGGAAACTACCACGGGGGCCACGACTGGCGCCGCAACGTCGTCCTTTGGAATATCTTTTTCTGCTTCTTCAGTCATACCAGTTCCTTTTAAAACGTAAGCCCGCCAGCACGAGCCGCTTCGGCCAGTGCCTGTACACGACCATGATAGCGATATCGTCGACGATCAAAAACAATTGCCGTCACACCCTTCTCTTTTGCTCGCGTCGCCACAAGCGCACCAACAGCGGCGGCACGCTCTTTGCCTTTGAGCGCTTGGTCCACATCCTTGTCAGATGCCATAGCAAGCGTTCGTCCAAGTGCGTCATCAATGACTTGCGCGCTAATGTGCTTCAGGCTCCGGAATACAGCGAGTCGTGGTTGGGCAGACGTACCGGAAAAACGACTGCGCACCCGATGTGTTCGGCGGAACCGCAGGGCCTCTCTCTTAAGATTGAATGTCTTTAATTTTGGCATATGGTTTATGTTGATGCCTTAGCAGCCTTTCCAGCTTTGCGACGGACAACTTCGCCAGCGTAGCGAATTCCTTTCCCTTTATACGGTTCAGGTTTGCGCAGACGTCTAATCTGTGCCGCAATCTCTCCAACCATCTGCTTGTCCATTCCGGACAATGTCAGCGTTGTCTTCTCTGCCTCGGCGGTAATACCTTCCGGCAAATCAATTTCAACGGGGTGAGAAAAACCAAGACTCATGTTTACTTTTCGTCCAGCAACCGCAACCTTATACCCAACACCAACCAGTTCAAGCTTTTTACTAAAGCCCGTGGTAACACCAAGAACCATGTTGTTTACAAGGGTTCGCGTTAAGCCCCAGAGAGAACGCTGCTGTCGATCTTCACTGTCTGCGATGGTTACCGAAATCTCAGACCCTTCAACCACCAGATGTACCAATGGATGCGTACTTAACGACAGAGAGCCTTTTGGACCCTTCACCATAACCTGCGAGCCGTCGACAGTGACGGTAACGCCGTTCGGTATTACGATTGGTTGCTTTCCTATACGTGACATATTAGTAGATGCGACAGATAAGTTCTCCGCCGATGCCGGCCGTACGTGCCTGACGTGAGGTCATGAGACCACTTGGTGTTGAAACAATAGCTACACCAAGGCCAGAACGAACCATTGGGACCTCACCCTTTTGTACGTACACCCGTCGTGATGGTTTGCTGACCCGGTCAATACCGGTAAGCGCCGGTCGTCCAACAGCGTCGTACTTCAAGACCAGTCGAAGAATGTCTGAACGACCGCGACGATTCGCCCGCTTACTAAGTCGAGGGGATGGTGGAATAGCATCCTTACCAACTTTTTCTACGGAGATGAGATAGCCTTCAGCTAAAAGAATTTTAGCCAGCGCTGCCTTCAATACCGAGAACGGTACGATGACTTCTGTTTTGTGAACCATGAATCCGTTACGGATTCTGGTAAGCATGTCTGCGATTGGATCTGTCATAGAATTGAAATTACCAACTGGCTTTTATCACGCCCGGCATTTCGCCTTTCAGCGCAAGTTCACGGAAACAAATGCGGCAGATATCGAACCGACGCATATAGGCACGCTTTCGCCCACACCGCCAACAACGCCGCACAACGCGCGAGCTAAACTTCGGCTTTATGAGTGATTGCTTTGACTTGTTTACCTGTGCTTTTGTTGCCATATTATTCAGTCTGAAATGGGAAACCAAGTGCCGTGAGGAGTGCCACGCCTTCTTCACGAGTATTGGCAGTTGTATCAATCGTCACCTCCAACCCGTGAATTCGCTCGACTTCGTCGGGGTGAATCTCTGGGAAAACGAGGTGCTCTTTAAAGCCAATAGTGGCGTTCCCTGTCTTGTCGACGATTCGCTTTGGCAATCCTCGGAAGTCTCGAACACGAGGCAATGCAACCGTAACAAGTTTCTTTAGGAAATCACGCATCCGCTCCCCGCGCAAGGTTACCTTAAGACCAATAACCATTCCTTCGCGAATCTTAAAGTTAGAAATTGATTTCTTGGCTTTACTTTTTACTGGTTGCTGACCGGTAATGCGGCGAAGGGTCTGCTCCGCGGTCTCCAGAATTTTTGCGTCTGAGTGACCTTGCCCCACACCAATGTGCACCACAATCTTCATCACCCGCGGTACTTGGTGAATGTTGGTATAGCCAAACTGGGCGGTTAGAGCCTTCGTGATGGCGGCGGGCATTTCGTTTTTTGACTTTGTTGTAGACATACCTAGGCCGCTATTGCGGTATTACACTTTCTGCACCATCGTTGCTTCTTGCCGTCAGCAAGCACCTTTGAGGCCACTCGCACTGGCTTTTTGCAGTTCGGACAGATGAGCACAAGATTTGAAGCATTAATTGAAATTGGCGACTCGATAATTTGCCCCTTCTCGCCAGCTTTTCGTGGACGAACATGCTTCTTACGAATGTTAACCGATTCAACGACTGCACGGCTAACTTTCGGCATGGCTTCAAGCACCTTACCTTCACGTCCTTTATCTTTACCCGCGATAACGCGGACGGTGTCTCCTTTGTGAATCTTCATAGCCATATGGTTAAAGCACCTCGGGCGCCAAAGACACAATCTTCATGTACCCCTTGCCACGGAGCTCACGAGCGACTGGTCCAAAAATACGTGTCCCCTTTGGGTCTTTCGATTTTCTGTCGATAAGCACGACCGCATTATCGTCAAAACGAATGTAGGAACCATCTGGTCGACGTGTTTCTTTGTGGGTCCGAACGATGACCGCGTGCACGACGTCGCCCTTCTTTACTGCGCTGTGTGGCTGCGCCTCTTTGACTGCTGCGGTAATAACGTCACCCAATCGGGCGTAGCGTTTCTTGTAGCCGCCGAGCACCTTAATGCACTGCACCTTTTTGGCGCCGCTGTTGTCGGCCGGAATAAGCATTGTTCTTTGCTGAATCATAGGAGTCTATGCCTTACGAGTAGCCGAGGCAGCAATTCGCCATCGCTTCCGTTTAGAAAGTGGTCGGCACTCGATAAACGATATTGCATCACCCGCTTTGGATTGATTGACTTCATCATGCACTGGGTACAAACGACTGACCGTGTAGCGTTTGCCGTATTTGGTATTAATACGCGTTCTCGTCACCCGTACGCTGACGGTCTTATCCTTGGCATCATGAACGGCCACACCACTCAGGGTGCGCATCATGCGTTTCTTTTCTGTAGGGATTGTATTCATAGTAGACATATTAAACGCTAACCTGTGCTCGTTCGCGAAGCACCGTGAGGACACGAGCGATATCTCGCTTCACGCCGCTAATGGTGTGCACGTTTTTCAATTGCTTCGATGCCGCTTTAAAGGCCAGCTCGTGCAATGACCGGCGCAGTTCATCCAGCACAACCGTAAGTTCGGCATCTGATTTTGCTCGCAAATCTTTGACTTCCATACTCATATAGTTATCGGGTAACGACTTTCGTTTTCACGGGAAGCTTGTGGGACGCACTCTCTAGCGCTTCACTGGCTGCTGCCGCGGCAACACCATCCACCTCAAAGAGTACGGTGCCTGGTCGAATGACCGCCACGTAGTGATCAACCGCACCCTTACCACTACCCATAGTGTTCTCGTTTCCATGGAAGGTAATTGGCTTGTCTGGAAAAATGCGAATCCACATTTTACCGCCTCGCTTCAAGTGCCGACTAATAACTCGACGTGATGCCTCGATTTGTCGAGAGGTCAACCAGCCACCAGTGATGGCTTTGAGCCCGACACTGCCGAAACTAACCGCGGTCTTCGTGGTAGCGGTAAGCTTATTTCGACTGCGACCCTTATGGTGCTTTCGGTGTTTTACCTTCTTTGGAAGCAACATAGTTAGGCGTTAGCGGTTGGACGATCTCGTCTCGGCGCTCGACGAGCAGGTGCAGCAGCCGACTGGTCACCAGGGCCACGATACACCCACACTTTAATGCCGATGACGCCGTAGGTGGTGTTTGCCACACCTCGCGAGTAATCAATGTGTGCGCGCAGTGTGTGTAAAGGAAGTGTGCCGAAAACAACCTTCTCAGTTCTGGCAATTTCGGACCCGTTCAATCGACCACCAACCTGAATTTTTGCTCCAGCGGCGCCAGCTTTTGTTATCCGCATCAAGGTCTGTCGCATGGCTCGACGGAAAGGAATTCGTTTCTCAATATCAGCGGCGATGGCCTGAACGGCCAGAGCCGCTGAAAGGTTTGGACGATCAATCTCTTGCACATTCAACTGCAAGGTGCCTTTGGTGTCTTTGATGAATCGTTGCTTCAAATCGCGTTGCAATTCTTCAATACCCTGACCGCCGCGACCAATGACCACCCCTGGCTTTGCTGTATGCAAGGTCAAGGTAATAGCATTCTGCGAACGTTCAACTTCAACTTTTGAAATGCTGGCATCCTTCAGTCGTACTTTTAAGTATCGGCGCATCTCAACATCTTGGCGAAGCCGATCACGATACTGCTGTCGGTCAGCAAACCAGCGCGACGTTGAGGTATAAATACCACCGAGACGGAAACCAATTGGATTTACTTTTTGACCCATATTATTTAGACGCTACGTGCGGCTTCTTGGCAACGACTGGCGCAGCCTTCACCGAGTCGCTTACGGTTAAGGTAACGTTACTCCCCCGCTTTCGAATCGGTGTGGCCCGACCAAATGCTCGTGGGAAAAAACGTTTCATTTTTACAGCCTCATCCACAATAACTCGCGTAATAACCAAGTCATCACCTTTCAACTTAAAATTATGCTCGGCATTCGCCACAGCCGACTCAATAAGTTTTCGCATTGGCTGCGCCGCGCGCTTCGCACGAAAACGAAGCTCAGTGACTGCCACTGATGCCTTACGACCTCGCACCAGGTCGGCAATAAGCCGCACCTTTTTTGGCGCGATGCGTAAATTTCGAATTGAAGCGGTTACGTCCATAGAATTCTATTTAGTCTTAGGTGCGGCAGCGGCCGGTTTCTGCTCAATATCCTTTGCAATCTTTCCACCATGACGCAAGAATTTACGCGTTGGTGAAAATTCGCCAAGTTTATGACCAACCATGTTCTCAACAATACGAACCGGGATGTGCTGCTTACCGTTATGGACCCCAATGGTAAAGCCAACCATTTCTGGGGTGATAGTACAGGCGCGCGCCCACGTCTTAATTACTGTTTTGTCATTCGCTTTTAAGGCGCTCACTTTTTTGAGCAACTTAGCATCTACGTAGGGACCTTTTTTGAGACTTCGTGACATAAAATTACAACTAGTTAACGACGTCGACCGCGTGAATTGCGACGGGTCATAATCAATCGTGAAGACTTCTTGCTCTTTCGAGTCCGCACCCCAATGGCCGGTTTACCGGTCGGCGTCTTCGGGTGCTTCATACCAATTGGGTTATGACCTTCACCACCACCATGTGGGTGGTCTACTGGGTTCATAGCCTTACCGCGAACGGTTGGTCGAATACCACGATATCGCATACGACCAGCTTTACCCCATCGAATGAGGCGGTAGTCTGGGTTGCCAACGCTGCCAATAGTGGCGGCACATTCCTGCCGAACCATTCTGGTTTCGCCTGACGGCAACTTCAAATGAGCGTACCCGCCCTCAATGGCCATCAATTCAACTCCAGAGCCGGCACCGCGTG
>Ga0172380_10000550_pt1 | contig 71697 bp, 72 predicted proteins | sample Leawe162metaG_FD_119747 | JGI IMG/M metagenome (GOLD analysis project Ga0172380, IMG submission 119747) | Leachate microbial communities from a municipal landfill in Southern Ontario, Canada - Leachate well 162 metaG | ecosystem: Engineered > Solid waste > Landfill > Unclassified | place... | reverse complement strand
AAAGTCCAATCTCCTGAGGATGATATTGCATAAGCTGGGGTGTGTGAAGAGAGAGTGCCTGTATGAGCAACAGTATCTGCAAGCGTATTTGTTCGCGTTTCAGTTCTTTGCGCTTCTTGCCATGCCCGAACATCTTCAAAAGAATGATTAGAATGCGCTCTGGATCTTGAACCTGCTCCTGGAGCTAATGCTATAGTTTGAGCAGCAAATAAAATAGAAGTGTGGAAAAATAAACATATATTGAAAATATGTTTTATGTTCATAGTAAGCTTCCTTGTGTAAATGTTTAAACATCCGTAATGAGGTAATATGGATTTAGCTTTTCTTACTACTCAACTTTTTACACCATTCAAATACATTTATAAGCAACGCATACTTATAAAATATTGATATAATTTTTTTAGGATTAGCAACTTCCGCAGCAGCTTTCTTTATCTGTTGGGCAACCGCATAATTTGCCTTCTTTATCTTTATTGCCAGCTTGTTGGCGTGCTAATTCTTGAACGCGTTCTGGGGTTGGATGATATAAATCTAAAACGTTTCCACCTGGATCTTTAATGCCAACCATAATGCCATGAATAGCAGTTTGTGGTTCTGAAAAGAAAAACACGCCTTCATCTTTTAAATCTCTGTATAATTGATGAAGATCTTGGCTTGTTTCCACAACAATGCCAGTTCTTACATTATCTAAACGTTCTTGAGTTGGGCACAAACCAATTTTAATAGTGCCTGCATCAAATTCTGCCCATTTATCTTGTAAATGAAATTTTAAGGTGAACCCTAAACGTTTATAAAATTCTACAGCTGCTTGCAAATCATGTTGCATGATAATGATCATTCCAATATGCATGAAAAGTCCTTTTATAATGATTATAAGAAACAAAAAATTGATATGACAAATACTATATCATACAATTATTCTCATAGCCATGCAGGCTCTACCTTTTTTATCTTAAATTAGATATGGCTACTCTTAAAATTATGCAAGAAATTTTACATTATTTTAAATATGCAAAACTCATGATATTTCAAAAAAGTAGCCATACATCTATAATTAAAAATCTAAAATTATATCAATACTCTCAAAAGCTTATACTTAACTTTTCGGAACACTTATACCTATAAACTCTTTTCCAGCTGCTTTTAGATCATCTTGCATCTTGCTTTTTATTCTCAAATATGCAGCTTTATAAGGTTTGAATTTTAAAACATTATTTTTTATAAGCTTTGACGGCAAAATAAAATTGCCCGTGATTTCTTTATCTGCCGCAACATTATATAAATTATCTCCTAGAATACAAAAATACCCATATTCACTTTTCATTTCTGGCACCTCCAATATAGATGTAGAAAATACTGATGGATCATTATTCATATAGATAACCACCCAACTAAAATGAGCTATTTTTCCAAAAGTAGCTTTATCATCTGCAATAATATCATTGATACAATCAAGATCGCGTATTAAAAGATAAAAATTGCTAACTTGATATTGAATAGGCATCCATGCTTTTACTATATCTGAAAACTTTATTTCTTTAGCATCAAAATGCGCAATAGCATATATATTACTCATAATACTTAATGGTAAAAATGCGAACTCATCTTTCAAAACTTTAGTTTTATTTAAAACAAGATCACATTGGATATCATTATATAAAAGGTTAATTAATGGAGTTTCGGCTAATTTTATTTGTATAGGTTTATTTTCAGCAGCTGCAACTTCTACTTTAACTTTAGTAACCGCAAAAGGCCCTTGTTCTACAGTTTTATTTTTTACACTTTTTTCATCAGCACTTATAGGTGCTGTCATAGTTGCCAAATCTACAGGGATAAAATCTGATGTATTTTGTAATTTTACTAATGCAAAATTATTTAACATATCAAGAGAAACTTTAACAGTGCCTGATGACTCATCAAAATAGCTCATAATTGTTTTATTTACAGCAGTTGCATAATATTTCTTTTGCATAGCATCAAAAATTTGATTGAAATTAGGAAATCTATTTTTTGAGCTGGATAAATAAGACACCACATGATCAGCATTTACAAAAGGTGGCAATCCTATAACTGAAGCTCCCAATCCACTTGTTGCAGCCTGTGTAGAGCCACCAGTAATAATAGGAAATTTATATTCTTTCATATTATTAGTATCAATCTCATTTCCAAATAAAAGCTTAAGTTTTGTTCCCGCAGGAAAACATCCCACATACATCAAACTTTGTACCTGTAAAGATTTTGCCATATCATTAACTAGCAGCTTAAACCCCTTGCTTGGCATCCCGGATGTGGTCTTTTCTGGAGCTCCATGCCCTCCAATAACAATATTCCAAGCAGGTAATACTAAAGATGCATAATCTTGATATTCTTTATTAATATTTTTATATCCCGCAAATAATTTTGTTATAAGATTTGCCAAACGTGCACTATAATTATCCGGACTATATTTCTTTAAGGCATCTTGAAAAACAACATCTGATGGAAATTCATCTTTAATAAGCTGATGCAACATAGCATTCGCATTTGGATATGCACCCAAATTTTCAGGGGTTAAAATTCCTGTAAAAATACCATTTGCCATATCTAAATTTTCTGTAGAAACAAAATATTCTGGCACCAATAACTTTTTAACACTCCAAGCTTTGGGGATAAAAATATAGAACCCTGTTGCATCAGGTAGCGCATAGGTATTCCAATTCGCCATGATTTTTGCATAAAAAAATTCAAAAAATAAAAACCCGTTATACCAATCTTCAATAGTATCATGGATAGAATGATCAGCTTCATTCTCAAAAATTTTAACTACCGTATCATCTAAACTAACAGCAGCCGTTTTTATTGGCACTACAGGCTTTTGTAAAGCACTAATCTCTTCCAAAGGAATCATGTTATACTTTACAACTGCACTAAGATTTATTTGATTATATATATCTCTAAGCTTCTCTTTTTTAGCCGGCTCAGATAAACTTTCATACATACTTTGAAAATCTATACTCATTATCGCAGCAGCTTGAGCACATTTTTGATAAGTAGCCATCACAGCTTTTATGTTAGCTGAATCAGATCCATTAGCACCAAAAACTTTGAATCCTTTATAAGAATCAAAAAGATCATCTATTTTTGCATCTGAAGTAAAATCTTTCCACATTCTATGTAAAAGACGTAAATTATTATAAAAATGAGTGCGCACAATGCACATATAATCTGAGGCATCTTGAAAAAGTGCTCCAAGGAAGATATATTCTATAGGCCCTGTATAACCATTTCTCATAGAGCCGGTAATAGAATCCCAAATAACAGCATTTTCTACATTATTTACATCATTTAAAATCAGTACATTCCTAGACCCTACAGGATGTATACTAACTACATCTTTTGTGCTTGCTATAAGCATAGTTTGCACACTACTCAGCAAAACTAAAACAAAAAATAGTTCTCTTATAATTTTCATTTGTACTACCACTCCTTTAAAATATTTATTTCATACAAAAAACTAAAATATTTCCAACATTATTTATATCCATAATATTATGAAGCCATCTCCACTCTATTGAGCAATAGATCAGCACTTTGCGCAGCTTGCTTTAATAAATTTTTAACTCGTATAGCAGCATCAGAATTTTGCTCAATGCGCATTAAAGATGTTCTATCAACAAATTGCAATCCTGAAGATGCAAGCTGCTCTTCCATTTTTTGCACTAAAGCTTTATAAAACTTTTCATATGAATCTTTTTTTGTATCATCTAAAGCTGCTGAAGCGCCATCAGCACTACTTTCTATAATAACAGACCCTCTATATAAATGTTTATCCTTCATATACATAAATCCATGCTTAGGCTTTTCTCCAGAATAATAGGCCCCTATATTAGTATCTTTATCATCTTTATGATTCATAAAAATAAGCACATTTTTCAAGATAAGATCTGGTAAAGATCCTGAAACGGAAACATCATCTTTACACCAAAGATTATCAATTAAAAAATATAAAGAAGCAGATTGGTTTTTTATGCCTGTAAATGCTTTCAATACTTGACTAAAAGTTGCACTACCTGCATCCACAGCTATTAAATGATATAGAGAACTTGCAGTACTTAAAGGCAGAATTTGCCATTCTTTTACAGAAGAAATCCGACATCCCACTCGTATATCATTATATAAAAGCTGAATCAAAGGAGTTTTATCGGCAGATATAGAAAAAAAACCTTTTTGAGCAGCAGCTATTTCTACATAAGTTTTTGAAATAGAAAATACACCAGATTCTATTTTCTTTTTAATATCATCTTTTCCTGGCTCCACCATCGTTGCCAAATCTACAGGAATAAACCTATCAGTATGAGGAAGTTTTATAAGCCCAAAATTTGAAGTTTTATCTAATTTTACAGCAACAGAACCTTCTTTTTCTTCTAAAAATGGCACCACTATAGCATTAACTGCTGATGCATAATTTTTGTTTTGCACATTATTAAAAAACTTTTCAAATGTAGTATCAGCAACTGAATATGGATTATATAATCTACCTGATGAAGATAAAGAAAATTTTGCTTCTTTTGGAAATGGCGGAATAGAAATTTGATCATATGCCCGATATGCCCAAACCATAGCTAATGTTGAACCAGTAGCAATCACAGGGAATGTATTTTCTATCAACTTTCCTTGCGTAAAAGGATCCTGAAATAACGTTTGCAATTTGCTGCCTGCTGGATAACAACTAAAATATGTAAAACTTTGCACTTGCATCCATAAAGATATATTTTGCAATAATGCGCTAAAACTTTTAGATTGCATACCCGCTGTATCAGCATCTTGTGATCCATGCCCTTCTAATAATATATTCCAACTCTGTACCAGCATAGGTGCATACTCTGCATATTCTTTTTTTATATCTTGAGAGGATATAAAACTTTTAGATATAAGATGTGCCAAAGTTGCCCCATAAGCATCAGGAGCAAATTTTTTACCTATATTTATATTTTTTGAAAAATCAAAGGCAATTGCTTTAGCATCTTCATTACATTGCCTTATCATTATTTCTGTACTTTTAAAAGGCCCTGCATCTTGCTCTGTAAAAACACCCTTATCAATCGATTCAAGATATTTTTCATCAAGAAAATCCTCAGAAAATCCTTTTTTGGGAATAAAAGCATAAAAAGAAGAAATATCAGCACCAACATCCATATCATGTGCTAAATACATATTCCAAGAAGATTGCACTTTTTCATATAAAGCATTAAAAGCACAAAATCCTGTATACCAAGCCTCTATCATTTCACGGCGAACAGGATCTTCAAGCCATGTTTTTATTGAATTTTTCCCTACTACAACTTTAAGTTCTGGAAATGAATCTGCATCTTGATATGGTGAAATTAAATCATCCACCTTAAATCCTGGCGTTTTTATTAATTCTTGAGCTGCTTCTTCTAAACGATCAATTAAAATTTTTACTGCTTTACTACATGCTTGATACATCTGAATATTTGCATATATATTAAACGCTCTCTCCAATTCACCGCTTTGAAATTGTTTAAATATCCAATAATTTTTTTGTAAATCTAATATTGAAGTATCTGAAGTAAAATCTATCCATAATCTATGCAATATACGCAAATTATTATATAAATGTGCAGAAGTAATAATCATATAAGATGGTTTTTCCAAAGCAGAATCTAAAGCTTTATATAAACCATTACTTATTACTCCTAGATAAGCATTCTTTACAGATATTCCTCCACTAAGCATATATTGAGCAACTGATTCCCAATGTGGTGCATCATTAAAAATAATAAGATTTTGATTTCCTACAGGCTTTATAGAAGTAAGATCTGCTGCTATAATCGAACTTTGCATCATATGCGCAAGAATAAACATAATAAGCAGTTCAAGAATATATTTTTTCATTAGTATCTCTCTTTTTAAAATTCCGCTTCATTCCTCGTATACCAAAAAAATAATTACACAACAAGAATTAGTTTCGTTTAAAAAAAGATTATAAAAAATGTATCATAGTATTTTATTAAGCCGCTCTTTTATTGAAGCAATTGTATGTGATTTTTCATTATCTTCTAAAGCTTGAGCAAAGCGTGAAAACTCTGTTGCAAGATAATAAAACTCTATGCGATCAAGATCAACTGGTTTTAAATATTTTTGAGCATAATAAAATGCCACTTTTTGTGCTAATTTTTTATCAATAAGCCATAATAACCTAAAATCTAAATAAGGATCTCCAATGCTTACATCAGCAAAATCAATAATTCCCTGCAAGCGCCCTGTAGCTTGATTGCACAAAATATTTCCGCCATGCATATCATGATGAAGCACCACAATATCTAAAGATTCAAAATTAATTGCTGTATATTTTTGTATAAAATTTTCAAAAAGTTTTTTAAGCCAATCTTCTTGCAAAACATTTTTTAAACGTTGTGATAACCATGCAGCATCAAATGGCCAATCCGCCTTTACAATACCTAGTTTACTAGCATCTGATATTGATAATGCATGATGCAATTCAAAAAAAAATCCTGCTAAATCTTGTGCAAGTAGATCTTGCATTTCATTGGATGTATTCTTATAAAATTCAGCAGAAAGTGTAACCCCAGAAATTTGCTCATAAGAAAATGCATACAAATCTGATACAGAATAATCTAGAACCTGCGGGATTAAGCATGTTTGTATTTTATTTTCAAGAACATGCAAAATTTTTACTTCAAAATCAATACTAGCATTTTCTGCTGCAGTTCGTGCTTGTTTATATATAATCACTTTTTTATCATTCATATTTCCAAGCCTTTCATAATTTATTTTTTAACTGCGCAAAATGATTGTAAAAACTATATTTATTTTTTTATAGTAAAGAAAATTTAAACAATCTATAAGTAAAAATTGTATGAAGACAATACAAGATCAAGTTGCTTGGTATCAAAAACCATTTTCAACCACAGCTCCTTTGCGCAAAGATATTTCTACTGATGTAATCATCATTGGTGGCGGCATGGCAGGATTATCTGCAGCACAAAGCTTTGCACAACAAAATGCAAAAGTGGTGCTTATTGAAAAAGATTTTTGTGGAAGTGGTGCAAGTGGAAAAAGTTCTGGTTTTATCACTCCTGATTCAGAATTATCTTTGCATGATATTGCTCACACGTATGGCATGCAAGAAGCAAAAAAAATATGGAATTTTATCACTTCAGGCGTAGCTTTCATAGAAAATAATATTAAAGAATTTTCTCTTACATGCGCTTATGAAAAGCAAGACACACTCGTGCTTGCAAGCTCTGCAAGAAGTTTTAAAAAAATAATTGATAAAGAATATCAAATTCGCAAAGAACTAGGATTTCCTGCACAAATTCATACACAAGAGCAACTTCCTTCTTTAATTTCATCTGATGCATATTATGGCGGAATTTCTTATAATAATACTTTTAGCATTAATGCATTCAGCTATTGCCAAGAAATGAAAAAAATATTACAAGACATGCACGTGCAAATCTATGAAAGCACGCCAGCACTTAGCATTCAAGATAATAAAGTAATTACTTCTCAAGCTACAATACAAGCTACAAATATTGTTGTATGTGCAGATCATTTCACGCCACAGCTCATTCCAGATATGAAATATAAAATATATCATGCACAAACATTTATTATGCTTTCAGAAGTTCTCTCTTCAGAGCAGATTCGCGCTATTTTCCCTGAAAAACATTTTATGGCGTGGGATACTGATTTAATTTATCATTATTTTCGCCTCACTCCTGATAACCGCTTCATGATTGGTGGCGCAAGCTTACTCTATACTTATGCAAATCATGAAAAGCACCATAGCCATTATATAATGCATACCTTAATGCAGTATTTTTATAAAAATTTTCCGCAAACTACCTCAATAAAATTTGAATATATATGGCCAGGATTAATTGGCATCAGCAAAGATCTTTTTCCTCTTGCAGGTTTTGATGAGCACATGCCTTCTGTATATTATGCTACTGCTGCTGCAGGATTACCTTTAGCTGCAGCTTTAGGGAATTATAGCGCGCAGCACATTTTACATAAGAAAAATGAACTCGGTGCATATCTTTCGCCATATAGACATTTTACACTTGGAAAAACAGTTCAAAAAATGCTGGGAACCAAACTGACGTTTGCTTTGAATAATTTCTTAAAAGTAAGCAGCTTATAAATCAAGGAAATAAAAATATGCGCATACAGATAAAAAGGGTATATGATATCCCACAGCACACTGATGGGTTCAGAATTCTAGTTGATAGATTATGGCCTCGAGGACTGAGTAAAATAAAAGCTAAAGTGAGTATTTGGCTGAAAGATATAGCACCCAGCACACCATTAAGAAAATGGTTTAATCATGATCCAAAAAAATGGGCTGAGTTTCAAAAACGATATAAAAAAGAACTTAAAGAACATAAAGATGCAATTCAATTGCTGAAACATTTAATCAAAGAAAAAGAAAACATTACCCTGCTGTATGCAGCAAAAAATAATGAAAATAATAATGCAATAGCTCTACAAAAAATATTAAAACTTTAACTATTTAGTGCATTCATAAATCAGCAATGGCGCTTGTGCATTAGTAGCGCGATTACGATCATAATCTTGATATTTTATAATATTCGTAAATCCAGCCTGGCGTAATAATTGATCGAATTCATCAAAACCATATAAATATTGCTGAAAATCTTCATTTTCTATTAATTCAATTTCAGAATTTCTTATAGATTCATATCTGCATGCAGTGTTAAAAACTTGTGTGTTTTGATTAAAATTAGAACAAGTATTTAAAGCAATATATGAACCATCTGCTCGTTTATTTAAAGCGCGATGCCATATGCCAAGAGATGTTGGTACAGAAAACATTGTATCAATATCTGCTATAAATTTTCCGCCTGGAACGAGATGATGATACATTGCTTGCAAACCAGCAAGGGCTTGCTGCTTATCAATAATTAATCCCCAAGATCCATAAGGCACAAAAATAAGATTATATTTTTTATTAGAAGAAAAATCTTGTACAAATTCCAGCCAAGCGCGTGCTTGAGGAGCTTTTTCATGTAAAGCTTCAAGCATAAAAGGCGAAGCATCAAAACCTTCGATCTCATAGCCGGCTTGCAGCATTGGAATTAAAAATCTGCCTGTTCCGCACATTGGCTCTAGAATAGGGCCTTGGGCCTGCTTTGCATATTGCATATAAAATGCTAAAGCTTGAGCATCATAAGGATGATTTTCAAGCTCATAATATTGAGTACATAATTTTAAATATGTAGATAATTCTTTATGCACAAAACTCTCTTTATAAATCTTTAAGAAATTTTACTTTTGAATTTACCAAAAGGCTATCGCATTTCTTGCAATATGCAATATGTAAAAATAGTAAATAAATTTTACTATATCAAAAAAATAATGATATAAGTTAAAACCATATACTTACCTCATAGGAGAGAGAATAAAATATAAAGTAATACTTGCCGGTATGCTCATAAGCAGTCCTTTGCTGGCGAGTCAGAATAAAAATAATAAACTTGCCTATACCCCAAAAAATACCTTTTATCAAATTCATTCCCCACGAAAAACTCCTTTACCGCATGAACAAGATAAAAGCCAAGATAACGATAAAAGTTTTTCAGGATCTGCTGAACTTTTGCTTTGGCGCAATAGAACCACGGGGATGCAATACGCTGTAACGCATACTCTAGCACCAACAAACCCTGCTTATACTATTGAAAATCAATTCGTTGAATATAATATTAAACCTGGTTTTGCTCCAGGATTCAGATTTGGGCTCGATTATCAACTTCCTGATGATCAATGGGAAATTGCTTTTGTAGCAACAAGCTTTGCTCAGAATACTGCGGCTCCCACTTTAGTGAAAACTCCTGAAATTGATATTCATATTCCTTATGATCAAAGTGGATCTATGCAACCAAATACAATTGATCCAAGTCTTTTTAATTCGCTCACTACGCTTGATTTTTTAATCAGTAAAAAATTCGAAGTTGATAAATATTTCACTTATAGTTTTACAGCAGGAATAAAAGCTGCTTGGGTAAAAGAAAAAGAAACCTTTCAACTTGTTGGAACCGATGCTGGCATATTTGTTGCTGGTGGCCCAGAAACTGCTACAGAAATAATTAAAAACTATTTTAAAGGCGTAGGCCTTATGGCTCAATGTGATGGATCATGGGCTATCAAAGGTGGCGTTTCTATTTATGGCAAACTTCAAGGTGCTTTATTATATGGAGATACTGCTATTTTCCAAAATGAAGATTTAAATCTACCTCCAACAGCACTTCCACCATCCTTTATTCAATTTTCAAACCATTTTGATATATCTTCAGTAAAATTAAATATCAATACTCAATTAGGACTTGCATGGAATTTTATGCTTCCTGATGATAAAGGCTGTTGCTGTATAAGCGGTGGATATGAATTTAACTATTGGCCTGATCAAATTAATTTGGCACTCTTTCCTTTAAATACTGGCGGTCATGCCGGTGGGCTTGTTTACACAGTGCCTCAAAATGGCGATGTGAGCTATCAAGGATTAAATTTTAAAGTAAATTTAACGTATAATTTTTAATTAAAAAGCATTTTTTTGCTCCAATTTGAGCAAAAATTCTTTTCTTGAAATTCCTCCGGCATATCCTTGTAAATCCCCATTTGCAGCAATCACTCGATGGCAAGGAATCAGGATTGAAATACAATTTTTGCTATTTGCATGAGCAACAGCACGCACAGCCTTTGGCTTTAAAATTACTAAAGCTTGCTGTTTATAGCTTACCGTGCAACCATAAGGAATTTGCTCTAAAGCATCCCAAGCTGCATGTTGAAAATCTGTACCATGTTTTTGCAAGGGAATAGAAAAAAATTTTCTATTCCCTTTAAAATATTCATCTAATTCTTGCTTTAATTGCTGTGTTATTAGATTAGATTCTTGAACAAGATTTGCTTGATATGTTTTCTGCAACTTTTGCAATTGAATCTGCAAAGATTTTTTATCACAAAAATCTAATAAACAAAGTCTATCTTCAAAAAAGCATCCTATCATATCTCCTAAAGGAGTTTGATAAATTTGATACAACAAAATATTTTTAAAAATAGCTACTTTATCAGGCAAAAATTCTTCATTAAAATTCATTTTAATTTCCATACATCACTGCAATTGAATATTCCATAAATTTGCATAAGCTCCTTGTTTTTTCAATAAGTCTTCATGATTACCAGATTCAATAATATCGCCTTTTTCAAGCACAAAAATCGTATCTGCATTGCGCACTGTTGAAAGTCGATGTGCAATAATAATAATTGTATGATCTTTACCAAGCTGCTTAATTGATTGTTGAATAGCAGCTTCTGTTTCATTATCAATCGCAGAAGTTGCTTCATCGAAAATCAAAATCGGGGATTTTTTTAAAATTGCACGTGCAATTGCAATTCTTTGGCGCTGACCACCAGAAAAGTTCTTCCCTTGCTCTGCTACCAAAGTATCATAACCACGATCAAGCTGTATAATAAACTCATGAGCTTGTGCCATTTTTGCAGCTTGCACAATTTCATCATGCGATGCATGAAAATTGCCATACGCAATATTATTTGCGATTGATCCTTCAACAAGATACACTTCTTGGCTCACTAATCCAATACAAGCACGCACATCTTTCACATGTCCTTCTGTAATTTTATGACCATCAATTGCAATAGCTCCCTTTTGTGCATCATAAAAACGCAGCAACAATTTGATAATTGTACTTTTTCCAGATCCTGTAGACCCTACAAAAGCTATTGTTTTCTTACTTGGAATTTTAAAACTTAAATGATTAAAAATTTGCATGCCATTGCTATATTGAAATGTTACATCTTCAAAAGAAATATCTCCTGCAATCGCCTGCAATGTAAATGATTTTTTACCATCATGAATTGTTGATTGAGTTTGCAAAATGCCTAAAATTCGTTTTGCAGATGCCAATGTTTTTTCATATAAATCAGTAATCATCGTGATCGTGGTAAATGGCCACAAGAATCTTTGCGTTAAAAATACTAAAGCCGCATACCAATTAATAGGAATGATGCCTTGCAAGGCATATATACCTCCGAGTAAAAGTGCCATAATAAATCCAACCATGATTCCCATGCGCACAACAGGAATATATAAAGATTGAATGCCGGCTGCATCATGATGCACTTTTTGATACAGATCACTTTCTTCTTTAAGACGCATAAATTCATATTTTTGAGTATTTGAGCTTTTAATTGTTGCAATGCCTTGCAATCTATAAGCTATATGGCTTGCTAAATTTCCAGAAACATCACGTACTTTATCATATAAAGCTGCCATTTTATTTTGAAAATAATACGCAATTGCTACCACAAAAGGAATTGGAACTATAGCAATTAAAGCCAGCATTGGAGATAAATAGAAAAATATTACGCCCATCACCAAACAATTTACAACAAGCTGAATCACTTCATTCGGGCCTTGGCTCAAAAATTGTTCCATTTGATTAATATCATCTTGCACAATACTTAAAAGCCCACCTGTTGTTTTATCTTCAAAATATGCAAGATCTAAATTCTGAATCTTATCATACGTCTTTAAACGCAAATCATGCTGAATATTTTGCGCTAAACTACGCCAAGTTATAGCATATAAATACTCAAAAATAGATTCTAAAACCCACAAGAATGCTGTTAAAGCTGCAACAAAATATAATTGATGCACGGGATTTGCAATGCCTAATTTTGAAACTAATGAATGCTCCTGATGCACAATCACATCAATTGAAAGGCCAATTAAAATTTCTGGTACAATATCACATATTTTATTCAACACTGAGCATAATGCCGCAAACATCACTTTACCTTTTTGCGGCGCTGCATATTGTAATAATTGTATCAATGCATTTGAACCAATCATTGCATTTCCTTTATAAAAGTTCATTCTGTTTAAGTTTTTTAATAATATCTTCTAAAGGCGTATAAATATGATATGTCATTAATTTTTTTACTAGTTTTACATCCCGTGTAATAACAGCCTCTGCTATTTTTTGATGTTCTTCATGATTATATGATAAAGCATTCTCTGTCAGCTGATACGCCATACGGCAATAGCGCTCAAATTTGAGGTATACATTTTTTCGTATTTCTAGAAGAAGAGGAGATTTGCATCCAGTAATCAAAGCAACATGGAAATTATAATTTCGCTCTGCCCACATCGCATATGATATAGGTTCTGTGCTATTTTCAAGTAATCCAAGTTTATATAAAGCAGCAACTATCTGGGCTTGCCAAGCATCATCACCTTTTTTCATGGCAAGTTTTAAAGCTAATAATTCAATTTCTAAAAAAATTTCATAAGTATCGCGCACATCTGCTTCTGAAACAGATGCAACACGAAATCCTTTATTATCTTCAGATGCTACAAAACCAAATGCCGTTAAACGAGATAATGCTTCACGGATCGGACTTTGCCCCACACCAAACCGCTGCTTAATTGGTTCTACTTTAAGTTTTTCTCCTGGCTTTAAAATTCCTTCAATAATCTCATATTGCAATTGTTCATAACATTGCTGAGCAAGAGTACTCTCTGATTTGAATTTTACTTTGTTTTTCATCTCTATCTTTCTATGCTAAGAAAGATCCAAGATATCAACAAAACAACATTTTGTCGACAAAAACTTAAGGGCTTGATATATTTAATAAGCAAAACATTGCTAAATTATTGATCTAACTTCTTATGAAGCTGATAATAATTCTTGAGCTTTTTGGCAATATTGCTCTTTAACTAAAATATAATCTGTATCATAGGTTGAGAGCGCAAAAATACTAATTTTATGATCTGCTAAAGGGGCTATAAGTTTTAAAAGCACTCCTGTTAATGCAAAATCCAAAGGCCCGAGCACTTTAAATACTCGCCATCCTTTTTCTATTTTTATATTCAAATTTGCAGGAATATTTTCTTCTAAACAAACAAGAGAAAGTTCATCTTGAGTTTTCGTGATTGAAAAAAATGTATCATTTTGCAATGCCCATGAAGGCATTGTTTCATGCGCTTGCAATTGGCATATTGCTACTTTAAAAGGCAAAAGTTTTACTTTGATATTCATAATTTATATTTCTCTACAATCCATGGGGAAAGATAGGGGCGATATTTAATTTTTAGTTCTTCTGGCAATTGATGATATGCCATAATAATGCCACGGCATGTTGGAACTCCACATAAACATTTTCCACCAGGCACTTGCCAATCAGAATCATCAAAACATGCATAATCAAGGAAAAGCTGCTCTCCCGCTTTAATATCACGAATCGCAACATAATCAAAATGCCCTTTTGGCGCGCAATTAGGTTCACATGAATGATTAAAATATGTCACATTGCTGCTTGGATGATAGGTGCGCCACAAATGCTGCGCAAATTGCGAAGTATGATCTGCAATATAATCTGGCAAGCTGCTACAATTTGGGGCTTGATAAACTCTGCCATATACCCCAGCTAAAAACTCTCCTTGTGCAATATCTTGCACAGCAAAAAGACCTTTACCCATATTTAAAGTTTCTTGTACTATAATTTTAGGATTATCTAAAGAAAATTTTGAAAAATCAAAATGCCAAGATTCTATAGAAAGTATAGGTGAAATATCTTGAATATATTTTTCAATAAAATGTGTATCAAAATCTGCATTATTATGATGAATACTACAAGCAAGCACATCTGATACTTGCCAATATCTTACAGAAACCGCATTTGCTTTTCCTTCAAAATACAAACTCACATCTTGTATTGGAGATTGCACATAATCAGGATGGTTCTCAGGTGCTTTGCATACTTCTAATTTTTCTGGAAATTCTGCGCACAGTTTTTGTGCAAGCAATTCAACAGCACTTTTTTCAAGCTTTGCATTTTTAAGAAAAAAATGATGAATAGTTTGATACGAATAATGCGCCATAAAAAATTGACCTGTGCATAAAAATGCTATTAAAAGAATATTTTGTATCTTCATGCTTTTACCTTTTTAGTATATTTCAAATTCTATTTTTCAAAAATTATAAAATATTGCAAATAAATTCTTTTGATTATCATGTGCAATATATGCATTGGATTGACAAATAGAAAATAACAAGATATCTTAAAAATAATATCATATTTCACTCAATATGTTTAGGAGGCTCATTATGATATTTCATTGGATTATTCTTGGCTTATTCTTCTTAATCGCTGAACTTGGCCATCCTGGAGCTTTTCTTTTTTTATCATTTTCTATCGGAGCTTTCATAGCTTTTCTGGGTAGCATCTTCACACAAAACCTACTTTTACAAATTTTTAGTTTTTTCCTGGGAAGCATCTTAGGTTTTATGCTCCTTAAAAGCAGATCTTTAAAGTGGGCGCCCAAGGAAACAAAAACTAATGTTGAAGCTTTAATTGGCAAGAAACCACAATCTATTAAATTCCTAGAAAAAGATATTTTCGAAGTGAAAATTGAAGGCCAAATCTGGACTGCACGATTTGAAAATAATTATCAGATTCCTTTAGAAGAAATCATTATAAAACGAATTAAAGGATGTCATCTTATTATTGGAAAGCGAGATTAACATGAAAAAAATTTCAATTTCTCATGTTTTTATATTTTTTATTTGCTTACTAATAAATAGCAATCCATGTATAACTGCCGATACCAGAATTACTGGTGTACAAAAACAAATTGAATGCCTTGCAACAAAATTTGATATGAATTCAATGCAGGAGATTGAAATCACACAACAAATTGTACATTTTTTATATGATTTTGATCAGATGGTGCGCCATGAATTTATACAAGATTTACATGTGCCAGCCGTACAAATACTCATAGAAAATATGGACAAAGAAATTACCGGGTTGGTGAAAAAAATCATCGAAATACATGGCTGGACTGTACTATCAAAATTTGGCAAACAAACAGATCAGCAAATGTGGTTATTGGTCCAACATGCCGATCATGATCCTTTATTTCAAGCAGCAATTGCATTTTTACTTGAACAGCTCGTGCCACTCAATGAAACTGATAATAAAAACTTTGCATATCTTTATGATCGTGTTGCAGTTAAATTTCAGCGTCTTGGCCTTAAACAGCGCTATGGCACACAAGTAGATTCCTCACTTGAATTATTTCCCTTTGAAGGCACCGAGCAGGAGTTAGATCAACGGCGTGCTCAGGTTGATTTAGAGCCAATATCAGAATATCTTAAAAGACTGCGATTTTATTATAAGAAAGCGAGATTAACATGATAATCGATACAAATATATTAATAATTTATGGGGTAGTATTTATATTCTTCATAATTTTCATACTCAAATCTGTGGTGCTCGTGAATCAAGCTGAAGCAATTGCAGTCGAGCGTTTAGGGCGTTTTCATAAAATTCTTCATCCTGGTTTGCATGTCATCATTCCTTTTATAGACGTTATAAGAACGGTGTATTGGACTCATTTAATGTCTGATGCAAGAGGTAATTATCAAAGATATACCAGTGTGATTAATCGAATTGATCTTCGTGAGGCTGTGTATGATTTTCCAAAACAAAATGTTATCACCAAAGATAATGTGACTATGGAAATTAATGCACTTTTATATTATCAAATCACAGATCCAAAAGCTGCTGTTTACGAAGTTGTTAATTTACCAGAAGCTATAGAAAAATTAGCGCAAACTACTTTGCGAAACGTGATTGGTTCATTAGATCTTGATGAATCCTTAGTATCTCGTGATCAAATTAATGAAAAATTGCGCATCATTTTAGATGAAGCTACTGATAAATGGGGCGTAAAAATTAATAGAGTTGAGCTCCAAGAAGTGAATCCACCACATGATATTAGAGTGGCTATGGAAAAGCAAATGCGTGCAGAGCGCGATAGACGTGCTGCAATTTTGCAAGCTGAAGGTGAAAAAGGCGCAGCAATTTTAAAAGCTGAAGGTGAAAGAGAATCTGATATTTTACGCGCACAAGGCGAAGCTCAAGCAAAAATTCTTGATGCACAAAGTGAAGCTGAATCACGTATTAAAATAGCAGAAGGTGAAGCTCGAGCTATGGAACTTATTAAGCAAGCTTCTGGCAATAAAGAGCTTATGTCTTATTTAATTGCTACAAATTATATCAAAACTTTACCAAAAATGATGGATGGCAAAAATGATAAATTAGTGGTGATTCCTTATGAAGCCTCTTCATTTACAGGTGCATTAGCATCTATCAAAACTTTATTTGAAAATATAAAATAATATTTTTAAAAATATAGCAAACTAAAAGGGAGCTTTTAAGGCTCCCTTTTTTATTCTTACAATTTGCTGAGTTGATCTGCATAGGCAAATAAACTTGGCGTGCCACCTGTATGAATAAAAAGCACTACATCATCAGAATTCAATATGCCTTTTTGAATCATATCCAGCAAACCACCAAATGCTCTGCCTGTATAAACAGGATCGAGTAATATGCCTTCTTTGCTTGCCATTAATTCTATGGCCTGCTGTTCCAACTTGGTAAGAACACCATATTCTTTTGCATATTCATAATTAATATTAAAATCATCAGTAGTAAAATTTGCATCAAGACCAATCATTCCTGCTGTACTATTTGCAAGATCTACATGATCTTTTTGATATTGTGCTTTTTTGGAATGATCATAATCCACACTTATTCCAATAATCTCACCTTTAAAGCCAGTTAACCTGGCACCAAGAACAAGCCCTACGTGCGTTGCTCCTGAGCATGATGCAAAAACAATATGTGTAATTTTTTGCGATATCTTTTTCTGCTGTTCCATGATTTCCAGCAGAGCATGCACATACCCTAAAACACCAAATCGATTCGATCCGCCATAAGGAATAATATATGGTTTATAGCCCTGCTGCTCTACCTTTGCTGCAAGTTCTTGTAAACTTCCAGGAGCATTTTTCTCTTGTTGCCAATGAATAAGAGCGCCACATAACTCATCAAGGAGCACATTACCTTGTATAAAATCTGGTTTTTTACTATTTAATAATAACTCACAATGCAATCCTAATTTTGCTGCTGCAGCTGCTGCTTGGCGGCAATGATTTGATTGTAAAGCTCCAGCTGTAATTATAGCATTAGCATTATGTTGCAAAGCGTCTGCAAATAAATATTCTAATTTTCTAGTTTTATTTCCGCCAAAAGCAAGCCCGGTCTGATCATCGCGCTTAATCATTATTATTGGACCATTATATAATTTTGAAATATGAGAAAGCTCATGTAAAAGAGTTGGTAAAAATGCAAGATCTATACGCACAAAATCAGATAAAGCCATCATAAAACCTTTTTATGTATATTTTAATCTACCAGCCATGCTCAGAATAATTAATGCCTTTTTGCACACATTCAATTGCTTGCTTATGCGCAGGTAAAATATTTTGTGGCAATTTGTTTAAAGGGAAAAATTGCATATCATCATGCTTTTCTGGCTCAGTATTTTGTGGAGCTGGCATATTTGAAATATCAGCCTGAAAGCATAAAGCTATAAATTCTGATTCTGTACCTTTTCTATGAAATGTATGCACTAATTGAAATGCAGATGTTGGAATATCAAGCCCCGTTTCTTCAAAAACTTCGCGTTTCATAGCAAGCAATGCAGGCTCTCCTTGTTCCACTTTGCCACCAACTAAACAATATTGCCCTGATCCAAACGTTACATTGCTGCGGCGCAATAATAAAACATCATTACCAATGCATAATAATGCAATAACAAATAAGCTTTCCATGCTCACTCCTGTCTATTCTTCTTTATCTTGTATAAATAATTTCCAAACTTCTTTAAGCTCTTTATCATTATGAATCTCAATAAATTTTACCTGTGGATATTGTACACGAAATTCTGCAAGCATACGTTTATCTTAAAATAATGAAGATCCATTTGGCACTGCCTTATCAGGCACACAAAGCACCACATCGCCCTCTTGATTTGCAAAACCTTTAGTAAGTACTTGCGAAAGGAATGGGCCAATCTTTTTCTCAGGAAAATTAACAACACAAACCACCTATTTACCCACTAATTCTTGTGCGGAATAAAGCTGAGTAATTTGTACGCTTGAACGTTTTATGCCAATATTTGGACCAAGATCTATAGAAAGTTTATAAGCAGGTTTGCGCGCTTCAGGAAACGCTTCTGCTGTAATAATAGTGCCCACACAAATTTTAACTTTTTCAAAATCAGACCAAGAAATCATTTCCATAATAAATCCTAACAAAAAAGACTTCAAGATACCTGACTAACATATTTAGGAATTTTATTAATTATACCAGAAGTTTAAGCTGTATTAAATTTAAAATGTTACATCTATATTAAGCCAAATGCTGATATTATCAGGCACATTAACAGTATGTCCTCTTTCATAGGAAACACTCAAACCTGTATGTATATCATGGCGAATACGTGCATAATTATATCCAATTGAAGCATAAAAAGAATTCGAGATCGATTGTGGCGCTCCGCCAGAATCAAGATTTATATTGCTTGGTGTAACATTAATAAATGTAGCATCACTTGGAATCTGATTACTTCCTGGTAATACACCTTGTGAGATCTTTGCTCTGCTTGCGGATTCAGGAGTTAATGCAGCAATCCCAACAAGATCTGCTATGCCAACAGAAGGAATTGGAAGCAAAGCGCTTGGAATAGCAATCTTTTCTGCAGCACGATACCAAAAATCATACCCGAGCTCAAAGCGCCATTCATCATGATCCCAGTGAGTTGCAAGATAAAGATCCAATGAATTTCCAGGAGTCACTTGCGCATTAAACGTTAAATCATTAATCGCAGGATAAGCAACACTTTTGGTTAATGAATTTACGAATAATAAATAGCGAGACCAATCACCATTATTTGTTAAATCAAAAGAACGCATTTCATCAGCAGAAAATGTATAACGCCATTTTATAACACCTTGGAGTGACCATCTTCCTTTTTCATAAGTATGCATATCCCAGCTTGCATCAGTTCCCAAACCTATTTGCAAATGCTTTGATCCAAGCATTGGTTCAAAAAGATATTCTGCCTGAGTTCCTGAGCTTGTTGGAATTCCAAGAAGTCCATAAAAATCCCAATAAAAAGGTTCTTTAAGGCCCAGATTATAAAGCAGCTTAACTTGTATATCTTCAAATCCAGCTTTGCATAAAGGCCCATCAATTTTTCCAAATAAAAGTGCTGGATTTGCAAATGCTTGCGTTATAGTTTGAAGGCCTGGAGTGGTGCCTTGATTTGAAATATTTGTTTCAGAAATATTCATAGTATTTCGAGCATCTACTAATGCTGTATTAATAATAAGTTCAAGATTATGAGGAAATTTGATTGCAAAATACAGCATAGTTCCAAACGTCTGTCTTTGCGGATCAAATGATAGATCTGATGAATATAATGTTGTAGGAGATGCAATCACTTGAAACCATAATGAACCTATATCTCCAGATCCATTTTCTTGCACAGAAAGTAAACTCTTATTATTAATAATGAAATATTGCTGAAATTTTGTTCCTATATTTTGTGAATAAATTGGTTTTGCTGAAAAAAAATAATCCCAAGCAGAATCTTGTCCCTGAGCAGCAAACACAAGTGCATCTTCTAAAATTGGATTATATGAAAGCTGACGAGGTACAAATATTATATTTGCATTTCCATAGCTCTGATTATGCAATAAAGCTATACATAAAATCAGCCTCATTAATTTTTTCATATATACGCTCTTTCTTTTTTAATTCAAAATTCCTTAAACCACAATCTGATAATATTTAGTGATAAGAGCATCAGTAAAAGTATCTCCCGTGTTTACTAGTATCGTGGTTAACAAAACCGTTGCTGGAGAAGAATCTTGTATCCCATCATTAACTTTAAAGGTAAAAAATCTGAGCCACTAAATCCAGGATTTGGGGTATAAGTGACTTCTGCGGCAAAATCCCCCGTTGGAACAATTGAACCCAAAGCTCCATGCGCTGGTGGTGTTACAACACTAAATATTAAAGGGCTAAAACTTGAAGATGTTCCTGTTAAAAGAAATATTACTGGTCCATTTTCAACCGTTGTTGCTACTGTTGAATTTGCTGTGGGATGGCTCATATTAAAAATAAGCACTGATACTGGAACATCAAAATTACCACCAGTTACTGTACCTGTTACATTATCATTTTCCACAAGCCCTTCTTACAATATAAAAATTAATTTTTTAGATTTTTTATAAAAATTTATGCACCAAAGAAAAGCATAAATTCAAAATCAAATCAATAGCCGCTTATATTCTTATTATACCTGGTCTGGGTATTCAGAAAAAATACCATCAACATTCAATGATCTCAGTTTATCTGCAGTTTTTTTATCATTAACTGTCCATACAAAGATTAAAAAACCAGCTTGATGAGCTCTAGACACCATCTTTTTGGTTATAACTTTAACATCAATTCCAATAAAATCTGCTTGATACCGCTGAGCAATAGTTACAAGATCTATGGGCATATTTTGCCAAGGCAAAAGAATTCCAATCTTTATAGTTGGGCAAAGTTTTTTAAACTCACGAACTTGCTTATAATCAAATGATGAAATAATAAAATCCTGCATAGCCCAACCTTGTGCCAAATATTTTTTAAGCAATTGCGCTACAGGCTGTGCAGTATCAGCTCCTTTTAATTCAATGTTGATAGGAACTCTTCTATTTACTAACTCAATAACTTCTTGTAAAGTGGGAATTTGCTCCTTGCCCTCTACAATCAAACTGCGAAGCTGTGTAAAAGTCATATCTTCAACATTTCCATGCCCATTGGTAGTTCGATCAACTGTATCATCATGAATCACCACCAGTTCTCCAGTAGCACAAACAAAAACATCAAGCTCAACCATATCAACAGACATATCTAATGCAAGCTGAAATGAACTTAAAGTATTTTCTGGTGCATAACCACAAGCACCGCGATGACCAATAATTTTCATTGTAGGAGAAGATGCATATAAAGATGCAAAAGATAAAATTATAGAAAAACTCAACCCACATACAACAAGTAAAAATTTATGAATATTGAGCATAATTAATCCTTCTTTTAGTGGTAACTTACTAGAAAAGTTTAAGAATACTCAAGTATTTTGTGAATATAAAAATTGTTTATAAAATATAAATTTTACCAGAATCTTTTCTTGGCAAAAGCACGCCCAGATCCAGATTTTAAATATTCTTCAAATTTATAAGCAATTTCTCTATCTTCAAAAACTGAATACGTAACCAATTCCCATGGTTTATATTTTTCAGTATGTGGCGTTGTACCACAATTGTGATTCGATAATCGTTTATCAAAATTCTGAGTGCAACCAATATAAATTTGATCGGGAGATTTTATTGATCGAATGATATAAACATAAAACATTTTTTAATGACTTTTTATAAATATCGCCCAGCCGTCGCTAAAGCTATGGCGGGCAGCTTTCGCCTTTATTCATGTTTATCAATTTTTTATAAAGCGATTCCGTTAAAGAAATTGGCGTGCCAGCTGAAGCCTTGGCGAATGACTTTTTATAAATATTGCCCAGCCGTCGCTAAAGCTATGGCGGGCAGCTTTCGCCTTTATTCATGTTTATCAATTTTTTATAAAGCGATTCCGTTAAAGAAATTGGCGTGCCAGCTGAAGCCTTGGCGAAAGCTGGTGTGCCCGGTTGGATTCGAACCAACGACCTACGGATTAGAAATCCGTTGCTCTATCCAACTGAGCTACGGGCACGACACGAAAAGATATTAAAAAATTATAACAAAGTAGCTTGTTTTAACAACAAAATGTTCATTTTTCTTGTTCAGAAATAAAAATTCTACTAAATTCTTGTGCAGCATCTTTTATTTTCTTAGCTGTATGTTCAGAAACATCCTTATGAATATAAATGTCTTGATATACCTCCTGATATACAGAAGCAATATAACTAATAAATTTAGTAATATATGATTGCACATCCATAATAACTACATGATCTAAATAATTATGGCGTAGCAAAAATAAAATTAAAGTTTCATCAACAAATGAATATTGTACAAACTGCTCTTGTTTTAAAATTTCTACGGCTAAAGCCCCGCGTTTTAATTGACGCTGAGAGACTTCATCAAGCTCAGTACCAAATTGCGCAAATCCTAATAAATCATGGTATTGTGCAAGTTCTAAGCGTAAAGCTTTTGTCATTTTTTTCACAGCATTAGTTTGTGCAGCCCCGCCCACACGAGAAACTGAAAGTTCCACATTAATTGCAGGTCTAACTCCATTATTAAAAAGCTGAGTGTCTAAAAATATTTGGCCATCGGTAATAGAAATTAGATTCGTAGGAATATATGCCGTAATATCATCACCTTGAATCTGAATCACTGGCAATGCTGTTAAAGATCCGCCCTTTAACAATTTGCCAGCACGTTCAAGCAAGCGTGAATGAAGATAAAAAACATCTCCAGGATATGCTTCACGGCCAGGAGCTCTACGCATTAATAGAGACATTTCTCGATAAGCCACCGCATGATTTGATAAATCATCATAAATAATAAGCACATCTTTGCCTTGATGCATAAAATATTCACCAATTGCAGTTCCTGAATAAGGAGCAAGATACTGATTTAAAACAGCTTCACTAGCATCAGCACTCATCACAATTGTATATTTCATTGCATCATGCTCTTGGAGCAAGCGCACTAAACGCGCTAAATTCCCTTGGCGTTGGCCAATAGAAACATATATACAAATTACATTTTTATCTTTTTGATTTAAGATCGTATCCACAACAACTGCAGTTTTTCCTGTATTGCGATTCCCAATAATCAATTCGCGTTGACCTTTTCCAATAGGAATCAAAGCATCAATTGCTAAAATACCTGTTTGTAAAGGCTCATTAACAGGAGTCCGTTCTATAATTGAAGGTGAATCAGTTTCCACAGGCATGCAGGCAGTGGTTTCAATTTTTCCTATTCCATCAATAGGGTTGCCAAGTGCATCTATAACACGGCCAAGCAATTGGGGCCCCGTAGGAACTTTTAAAACTCGCCCAGTACGCCGTGCAACCTCTTGTTCTGCCACAGGAATATTACTATCTAATAAAAAAACAGTGACATAATCTTGATTTAAATTAAGTATAATCCCTTTATTGCCACCTTCACATTCAACAAGTTCGCCAAAAACAGCATTCGCAAGACCATAGACCTTACAAATTCCATCCCCCACTTGTACAACAATCCCTATCTCATCTAATTTTTCTTGGGGTTCTGTTTGTAAAGAACGTTCAAATAATGAAACAAGATCTATACGCTTGGTATCCATATAATCCTTTTATAGAAGTACATTTTGTTTTAATGTGCGTAATACTTTTGCGACTGAATCTTCCCATAACCATACTTCAGATTGCATGCGTATGCCAGCAATTAAGCTTTTATCTTGCACCACTGTAAGATTAATCTTACTTTGACTATAGAAAGCAAAAAAATCAGAAAGCATTTCGATCTGCTCTGGTGATAATTCTTGCACACTGCTCAAAGTAACATCAAGCTCATTATGGTGCTGTTTATATAAACAGCATATATCATGAAGTACTAAACCGATCAAGAAGATCCTATTTTGTTCTAATAAAAGCATAAAAAGCTTTTCTATAAACACAGGCAATTGAAATTTGTTAATAAAAAGCTGAATACAACGATCTACCTCTTGTGAATTTAAAGCTCCATAATCCAATAAAAAAAGCAGTTCTTTTGAATGAGAAAGAAAATCTGCCGCATCTTGCAAAGATTGCACAGAAGATGGTTTTATAGAATCTACATATAAATTAAAATATGCTTGAGCATATTTTTTAGAAAGCTCTGATTTAATAATCATGAAGACTTCCTTTTAATTTTTGCAAATATCACACTATTATAACGATCTTGTGCTGATAAAGATTCATAATAAGTAGCAATTTCATGCTCTGCTTGTTGTATAATTTCAGGAAACATTTGTTTTTGAGCAAGTTTAGTCTGTAAATTATATAAACGCTGTTGAGTCACAATTTGAAGATTATATTCAAGTTCACATTTTTGCTTATCTATTATAGTTTTTTGCTTTTCAAGTGCCACACGCCATAGAGCAAACTTCTTTTCAATTTCTAAGAAAAACAGTTCTTGTTGATGCATATTTGCACACACATCATTTTTTTGCTCTTTAAAATGCCGTTTTTGCGTTAAAAGCTGAATTAAAAAATTATCATATTCTTGCATCGCAGTGCGCGCATAAGGAAGCAGATAATTCACCACTGCATACCAAGTTAATGTGCAAAAAACTGCAAAATTTAATAATTTAAATATGATAATAAGCACCATAGCATTCCTTACGTTATCTACGCACGCTTTGAACTACTACTTCTTTAATTTTTTTCACTTCTTGCTCAGTAAGAGTCGATTTTATTTCTTGAGCACTAATTTCTTGTACATGGCATACTGCTTTTTGCAAAAAATCTACGTTTGGCACTAAAGCTCCTACCTTACTTTTAGAACCTTTAAGCTGAATGCGTTGCAAGCGAACTTGCTCTTGATAAGCCTGTTCCTGCAACTTTACTTCCTCTTGAAGCTTATTTTGCTTTTTCTCAATTGAATCTAAAATACGCAGTGCTGGCAACAGCACATAATGCCGTAAAATAAAATATGCTATGAAAAAATTACCCATCTGCACAAATAAGGTAATATTAAGCTCCATCATAAGAGTAATACACTATTTAGAATTAAAAATCACTAAAAGTAATGCAATTAATAAAGCATAAAGCGCAGCGGTTTCCACGATTCCCATCGCAATAAGCATCGTTGTACGAACTTTATTATAACTTTCCGGATATTTGCCAATCACATCACATGCTGTTTTTCCGATCATCCCCTGAGCAAGAGCCGGCCCAACGGTTCCAATCCCCATGGCAAGTGCAGCGCCAATAAAAGCAGCCGCTTGTGCATATGTACTAAAATCTGCATCCATGCTTATATCCTTTCATTCACTTGATTATATAATTTCCCCTGCAAATTCATTCCCTTTTTTAATATTTGCATTGCAGCATTCTGAGCAAAAAACTTTATAATAGCTTCAATAATTTCTTGCTGCTTGTTTTCATTAGTTTCAAACTCTTCATTACCATCTATAACTAATACCGGCACTTTATGCAAGGATGGTAAAACATCTTGTTTTTCAATAAGCCAATTATTATGGCGATCATGAAGCTGTTTAATGTAAGAATACGGCACTTCAGATTCTTCGCTACGACTACGTTTTTTAATACGTTCATAGCAAAGCTCTGGATCTACTTTTAAATAAATAAACCCTGTAGGTTCTGGCACATGTTCTTGCACCACCCACGCCCACCATTCTTTATATAAAGACCATTCAAGATCTGATATATTGCCATTTGCATAAAGCACATTAGTAAAACAATAACGGTCAGAATATACTGACCGCTCTAAAATATGAATATCTGAAAAAGAATTTTTTGCTGCTTGTTGTTGTTCCCAAACACGGGTAATAAATGCATAACATTGAAAGGTGTATGCCCAGCGAGAAGTGTTTTTATAAAAGTGATTTAAAAGATTATCGCCATTGATATTTTGCCAACGCTCATGCGGCTCAAAAATTATTTGAGTATTAAGATAACGATCAATCATTTTCAGTAAGGTAGATTTCCCAGCGCCCACATTGCCTTCAATAATAAGAGTGGAAGGAAGTAACTTTTCTTGGTTCATGAATCTGATACCTTTATGGCAATACAGCTATAAACGTGTTATTTTTCTATAAGTTTTTGTTTAGTATACTACTCTAATCAATAAAAAAAAACGATATTTTACATTTTTATATTCAGCCTGGCCTTTTGCTATTTTTATAAATGTATATTAAGATACACCCTAACTGTATTCTATGCTTTAGACTAGGGTATCGATACAATAATGCATTGCAAGGATATTTCAATATGAAAAAACAGCAATTTTATAGAAAATTGTTTTTGATATGTATCTTAGGATGTGCAATAAGCACAAATATAATTCACACAGATGATGATGATTTTTTTGATTCTTTTAATTTAGATTCAGATATAGAAAGTGTGGGGCCAACTCGCCTTTATATAGACCCAGCAACCTTAGGAATTGATCCTGAAAACTATACTCGCTGGTTTAATTTACTTTTAGCCACGGATATTTTTGATCCAACATCCGCTATTAAAGTTAAAAACCTTATATTGACAGATTTTTTCTTACAATCAAATCGATTAGTTACTCGCAATATCAACAACTATCCGTTTGCTCTGCACTTTGATTATTCTATTTCTGAACAAGATACTTTTACAACGAATGTGTTTTTAAATAAATGCACTTCAAAATATCTGACAAGCACAGGGAACTCACTTGAATCAATCGTAAATTTTGATAACCAGGGATTAGAAGATGTTCTTGCTACTATTGATCTTTTAACAGGCGGTATTTTAGCAGAAGCAAGCAGTTTAGATCTTTTTGCTCCTGGGAGAATTGAAGAACGAAAATTAGGTGGATTATTCCAATATATGCGTAGAAATGAAAATTGGTTTTTCAGAGCACAACTTCCTTTTATGTATATTGAGCGGAATCTTCAATTCACGCAAGAACAAAAAGATGCTATTTATAATAGTACACTTACACAAATTATTGCTCATTTCTCAGCCGGCAATAGTCCAAGCACTGAAACAACTGAAGACGTACTTGCATCTCAGCATTTTATTGTAGATCAAATCGGATTTGGCAACGTTCATTTAGGAGCTATGCATAATTTAATTGATACACATAATTTCACTTTAAAACTTGGGGAATATATTGAATTTCCTACAGAATGGGCTTTCAAACAAGGTGTTAAAGGAACTTGGTTCCCACAAGATAATAGTAACCGCTTTCCTTTAGTAATGGCAGCCATTGATCCTACTCTTCCCGTTTCATTAACTACTCCTCAACAAGATATGCTTGCTGCATTTTTCTTAGGCAGTGTGGATCAAATGAGCGCTAATGTTTTAACAACCAGTTTAGGTAATAATAAACATACGGCGATAGCTATCCAAACAGATTTTGCTTGGTATCCTTTTGAAAAAATATATTTTCAAGGATATGGAGCAATGCAATATATGCTTCCATGCCACGAACAGCGCTTCTTTATCAAACAAGCAGGCAATAAATATACTAATTTTGTAGCTTCAGTCCCCGTAGTCCCTCTTCCAGATCCTGGCCCGCCAACTTCACAAGCAATTGCTGTTGTTGATGGATTTGCGCAAGAGTTACAAGATCGTTTATATCCGTATGTTTATACCACAACCGTGCAACCTGGCATTATGTTCAACCTTTTTGCAAGTGTTGAGATACCTTATCACAAATGGCATTTTAGTGCCGGAGCAAATGGCTGGTATCAAGCACAAGAAACTTTATTTAATATTGATGGACCATCTACCATCGTTGGTCTTATAGATCTAACAAAGGCTCGTGGGTTTACTGCATATCAAGTAAAACCTTTTGTAAAAATGGATTATCATTGTGATCATAACAACCTTACTATATTTTCGCTTTACGGAGATTATACAGTAGCAAATGAGGCTACTGGAAATGATTTTACTATTAATCTTCAATTTATTATGAAATTTTAATAAGGAAGCTTTTCATGAAAAAAATACGAATTTTATTACTTAATCTTACTTTAATAACTGCAGCTTCATTCTTGCATGCAGAAATCATTAAACTTGAACATCCACTTTTAAAAGCCGCTGATTCAATAGGAATGTTTGATCATTCCACTATTCTTGATATTTTACGCACAAGAAAAGGCATTAATGAATTAGTAATTGGCAAAAAAGCAATCTCTGGGGTAACTATTCATTCACAAAAACTTCATACATTCTTACCTCGAGCTGAACTTTTAAGCGGTGCAACGTATGTAATTATTACTGCAGAGCATCCTGAGCTTGCAAGCTTTATCACCCCAGATCAAACTACAAAAGTACAAAATTATCTTTCTGCGCTCCAAAATCAGACTCTTTATAATCGCTTAATAAATTTAAGCTTTGATACTATATTTACAGGCAGTTATCTTCTTAACCCAATCACTCAAGAACCAATGCCTGTCTATATTTCTGATTATACACTTGATACTATTGAAACACGTACCTACCACATGCATCTTGGTATTCCTGCACATAATGCTCGCGATTTTGAATTCGCAAAATTAAATAATCTTTCTATGAAAGTAGTTGTTACTATTCAAATTCCTGCTGGAAGAAAAGATATTGAAGCACCAGAATATAATGTGCAAGGAAATCTTAAAGCTCCATTCTTAAGAGAATTCAAAGAATGCATTATGATTAATAGTGCATTCTTAACAGATATGCTTTTACATGAAGCCCGCAAAAAAACTATAGAATTTCTTGAACAACATAACGCTGGTTTTGAAACAGAAGAACTAATTCAATATGTATATGATGGAGAAAAACATTCTATGCGTAGCCTTGCTCATATTGAGGAATATTTAAATGAGCATCGCGATAGTATTGGAGAAGTTGTATATACTAAAAAAATGGCTGAACTCAAAATCTTACTTAAATATGGGCAAGCTGATTTTTTACTACTTGTAGAACCATTCTTTTTAAATGTACGCAATACTAAAGATTTAATGTCTAAACTTGTAGCAGAATCTTGTGAAAAACGTGGATTAGATAGCTGTTATCTTTTACAATGGACACAATATGGAAAAGATGCAGATGAAGCAACTATTATTAAACAAGATATAGTTTCACTTAAAATACTTACAGGCTTTTGTGCAGAACTTGTTAATTTCTTAGCTGATTTAGCGCACAGCTGCCCCCATGCCCTGGCAAGTATTAAACCTGCAAATAAATAATGGGACATTCAGATCACCTTTCTGGCATCGTTGATAAAATTTTATATCAGAGTACAGACACTGGTTATACAGTGTTTGTACTCTGTAATTCTTTGCAAGAAAAAATCACTATTACCGGAAATTTTGCTGATCTTCATGTTGGTGAAGAATTACATATAAAAGGCGCGTGGGCATATCATGCAAAGTTTGGCAAACAATTTGCTGCTGCCGATTATAGCACAAAGCTCCCCAATTCAATTGTAGGACTTAAAAAATATTTAGGATCTGGTCTTATCAAAGGCATTGGCCCTATTTATGCTCAAAAACTAGTGGAGCATTTCCAAGAAGAAACTTTAAATATTATAGATCAAAATCCACAGCGTTTATATGAGGTGCAAGGCATTGGTAAAAAACGCGTAGAACAGATTATTGCTTCATGGCAAGATCAAAAATATATTGCCCATATTATTGTATTTTTACAAGAAAAGGGAGTTTCTACCACCTATGCTACAAAAATTTATAAAACCTATGGCAAACAATCCATTACACTTTTAACTGAAAATCCATATCGTTTACCTGATGATATTTGGGGTATAGGCTTTAAAACCGCTGATAGCATTGCGCAAAAACTAGGATTTTTAAAAGATTCTTTGCCGCGCATTAAAGCTGGGATTTTATTCACGATTCAGCAAAGCACAAGCATTGGGCATATCTATCAAGAATTAAATACTTTAAAAAATCTTGCATTCCATTTGCTTGAGCTTGATCCAACTTTGCATGCACCTTTAATGAAACAAGCGCTCACGCACCTTTATAATGAAGATAAAATCAAACTTATATCTTATAAAGATCTGCATTATATCACCACTAGCATGCTCTATCATACAGAAAAAGGTCTTGCTACCAAGCTTTTATCAATTATTAATCATCCTTCTAAATTTTCCTTTGATATACAAAAATTATATCAGCAGCTTGAAACGCAAACTAAAATTGAACTTCATGAGCAACAAATTAAGGGGATATTGCAATGTTTTAATTCTAAAGTCAGTATCATCACAGGCGGCCCAGGCACAGGAAAAACCACACTTATCACCTGCCTTCTTGATATTTTAGAACAACAAGGAAAAAGTTTTAAACTTGCAGCCCCAACAGGTAGAGCTGCAAAACGCATGATGGAAGGCACAAGGAAATTTGCAACCACTATTCATCGCTTACTTGAATTTGATGTAAGCACCATGAGCTTTACCTATAATGATAGTAATGCTTTAAAAACTGATTTTTTAATTATTGATGAAGCTTCTATGATTGATGTATTTTTAGCGCATGCAATTTTAAAAGCTGTATCTTTAGATACGCATCTTATTTTTATTGGAGATGTTGATCAATTGCCATCTGTTGGCCCTGGAAATATTTTACATGATATGATTGAAAGCCAAAAAACTGCGTGCATAAAATTAACTCATATTTTCAGGCAAGCACAAAATAGTATGATTGTTTTAAATGCTCATAAAATTAATAAAGGTGATTTTCCTACTAGCCATTTAGAAGGCTGCAAAAGGGATTATTATTTTATCAAACAGGAAGATCCTGAAAAGGCTTTTGATACTATCAAATCTATTTTATCTACAAAAATTAAAGAGCATCATATTTCTTTGCAAGATACAACTATTTTAGTACCCATGAATAAAGGCAGTGTTGGCACACAAAATTTAAATTATCAACTGCAAAATTTACTAAATCCTGCAGCAAATCAAACCTTGCATGCAAAATATGCTGGCATAGAATATAGAATACAAGACCGCGTTATGCAGCTTAAAAATAATTATGATAAAAAAGTTTTTAATGGGGATATTGGGACTATTCAAGCTATTATGCCCGATACACATGAACTTATTATTAATTTTGATGGAAAAGAAATCACGTATGAATTTAATGAACTTCATGAAATCACGTTAGCATATGCAGTAACTATTCATAAAAGCCAAGGCTCAGAATATGGTGCTGTAATCATTCCTATTTTCATGCAACATTTTACACTGCTTCAAAGAAATTTATTATATACTGCTATTACACGCGCAAAAAAATTATGTATTTTTATAGGCCAAGCAAAAGCTATTGTGATGGGTATAAAAAATTCAAAAACAATACATCGTCTCACTTTTTTGCAAAAATTTTTAACAGAGAATATTGCATGCAAATAAATATCAAAGCAATTTTATTTCTTACGGCACTCTGCTCAAACTCTTATATAATGCCCTATACTATTATGATAGATCCCGCAGGAGATTCACAACATATAGGAAGAGTGATTGATAATACTTTTGAACGAGGCATCACTTTGCAATGCGCTGAAAGCTTAAAAACTGCCCTTGCAAAAGAGCTACCTCAAATCCGAGTTGTCATTAGCAGAATTCCTGGTGAATCAGTAGAGAAATTGCAAAATGCAGCATTTGCAAATCGTTTACAAGTGGATTTATATCTTAATTTGCAGTTTTATCAGGAAACAAACAATCCTGCAAAAATTGCCTTTTATTATTATAGTTATCAACCATTAACAGATGCTTGGCATACCCCAAAACCATTATCATTTTACAATCTTCAAGAAATTTATTTGCTCAATTATAATCTTACTAAAAAATTATGCTTAGATTTTTTACACATCTGGGAGCAAGAATATAAAAAATATTTTGTTCCTTTAGGAGCTTTTGGAATTCCTTTTCAACCTTTTATTGGAATTCAAGCTCCTGCAATTGCTATAGAAGCTGGACTTATTCATAAAGATAGCTGGCAGATGCTTATTAATCCATTAGTACAAATTATTGCTAAGGCTATCCATGAACAATAAATATTTTATTAGTATCATCATATGCAGCTTTCTAGGCGGTTTATTTTTATATGCTTATCAAAAACATTGGATTATCTTTAGATTTCCTAACTCTCAAACACAATCTTTTGTATCTGCAAATGAGAAGCCTGCACAAAAAACAACTATTACAGGCTGGTGGCATACAAAAAATCGCTGGTATCAAGAAACATCTTCTGTTATTTGGAAAAATCCTGAAGATACTATCACACAAATTTTAAATTATTGGTTTGAAACTGCACAACAAGAAAAATGCATTCAAAACGATGTGCATGTAGAAACTGTAACAATCACACCAGCATATGAAGCATTAATTTCCCTTGATATGTCTCCTTTTAGCAACTCAATGTCTATCCATGACAAACTCATGATTATGGAAGGCATTTTAAAAACACTGCGCATCAACAATATAAAAATTCAATATCTTCGTTTTTTACTCCATCACGAACCTTTATATGATACACATCTTGATCTTATACAAAGATGGCATATCGCTGGATACATAAATTTATAAAAAGGATTCACAATTCTTTATAAACTATGGTACGGTACATAAAAATATAAAGGAGTCGTATATGTTACCTTTCTTAAAAGAAGTTTCCCCATATTATCAAGGCTGGATAGCTTTATTAATAGGCTTTATCTTAATGCTGGGCGCTTTAGATAAACTCAATTTCTTACAAGATATTTTAAATATGTTCCTGATTGTTGCAGGATTTCTGCTTATTCTTTGGGGACTTCATAAAACAAATCTATTGCATACTTTGCGAAATTTGAAAGAATCCTTAAAAAAGGATACTTCTCACAAACAATAAAAATAGGAGCATATGCTCCTATTTTTATTATCTTATTTATTCTCCGCCCGAATCTCTTCGAGGAAATGGAAAAACGTTTCCACTAAAATTTTGAGGGAATGGCGTTTCTTGAGTTTTCATATAAACATTCATCACTGGTTCTGCAATGCGTATCCCAATAGTTGCAAGCACGCGCACAATGCCGAAACGAACATCACTTGCAATATCCCACATTTGCAAAGTATTGCCAGAACTGATATAAGCACGCACCATGAATACATATCCTTTATCACTAAAATCATCCAAACGAACCACAGAGCTTGGCATTTTTAAGATCTCAGAATGCTGATCAAGCACTTTAAACACTAATTGGCGCACTATCTCAGGATCTGCAGAATAAGGCACGCTAAACAAAATATCATCAAATGCTATAAAGCTGCGCACATAATTCCAGTTATATAAAGAACTCTTTAAAATCTGAGAATTAGGCACCACAATGGTAACAGAATTTTTACGGCGTAAAATAACGGCACGCGCACTAATCTTACGCACCACGCCCACAATATTTTCATCGATTTTCACATAGTCTCCTATTTTAATAGGCCGCTGTATCAAAATAAAGAAATATGCCACCATGTCAGTAAAAAAGTCTCTAAAAGACCACCCAAAGGTAAATAAGGCTAATGCAAGAATATAAAACACTATAAAGGTTAAATCTGCTCTGATAAGCGAGACAAGTACCATTACAATAATAATACTATAATGAGAAATCGTAGTAAGTGCATGCTGCAAACTTGGATCAACATACTGCAATGCAAAGATTCTTTGCAACACAAAACGATTAAATGCACGTGAAACTAAAATCCCAGAAAGCGAAATCGTGATGATCTCAAGAAGATCAAACACGCTAATATGCTGTGCTATTTGCTGTCCATTTTCAAGATGATAATTATAAGCAAAAACACCTTTATCAAGATATGTTTTAATCTGCATCCAAGTGATAACTTTACCCCAAACGCGCGCTACAAATATTAATCCAAAAACGCAGAAAACAAAAAACAAAGCTATAACAAATATGCCATACCATGTTTTTGCGCTTGAAAAACGCTCTACGCTAATTGCTTCTTCATCTTCTTTAAAAAATAAGAATTTTCCTGCGCGCTTTATAATATTATGGAGCATAAATAAGCCAGCCATAATGAGTAAAGAAAGCGCTATATTCCAAGCAATATACCAAATTAAAGCTCCATATCCGCCAAGATAAGGATCACTGAGTACCAGTAACGAAAACACTAAAATTAATAAGAAATTATAATACTGTGCTACATACCCATACGTCACATTTCCAAGAGTATTTATACGAGGTATCATTGCTAAAATTTCTTCTTTATCCATTGAGAATATCAAAGCAATAAAAATTACAATGTGATAGAGACGAAGTAAAATCGTTGGAAATTCAGATTGATGATACACCATCACGAGCATAAAAGCTTTGCGAAGCATTAAAATAAAAATGGTGGAAAAAGCAAAGAACATAAACACCCAAACAAAGCGTTCTTGATAACGTTTACCAAGAAGCACATAATTTGAATCTCTATTAAATGCTAAAAAGTAGTTCAAAAATGCACGCGACATATATCCTAAAAATATAGATATACAGATATAAAATAATAATAAAAATCCTGTTGAAAAACTATAAAGGCTGATTATTAAAACTACAGCAGACCATAAATAAATAAATTCTAAATGATGATATAAAAATCCTAATACTGCAGCGCCAAATCTGCTAACCATAAAGCTTACATATCTTTGCGGGGATGCCATCATTAAAACTTGATACCCATAAGGAATAAATAAGCGCATAAAGAAAAACAATAATAATAAGCAGAACAAAAGCAAAACAAAATATAAAGTGCGAGTAATAGAAATATGTTTGAATCCACCAAGCATTCCTGCAAAGGAAAATTCAGTAACATAATCTTTCAATACACTTTGTAAGGTTTGCACAAACAAAATCATGTTTGGAATAACTTGTTTAATTCCATTCCAAGTAACAGCCCTATTAGAACGTTGCCATACGCCCATAGCTTCAAGTTCTTGCAAAACAAATTTTGCAGTACTTAATGTTTTTTCGCGTACATCATTGCATAAAGCATACAACTCACTTAATGCAAGCGCCACTTCTGTTTGCTCTTCTAAACGCTTTATAGAAATAGAAATCAAATGTAAAATTTCTTGCTGTTTATTACTATTACTTCCAGCATTCATTAAAGCACGTGAAGAAAGTTGAGAAATTTTATCTCTTTGAAGTTTTAAATTAGAAATAGTTTTATGATGTTGCTTGATAAAATCATGCGCAGCTTCAATAGCATCTTTTTCTTTTTTAACTAAAGAAATAAGATTTTTTTCTACACCTTTATAATATCTACGTTCATCTTCCAATTGCTCATTAGTGCGCAATTCGCGCTGAGTAATTTCATGTAATGTTTCTACTGCCTCTGCAACAATTTGCGCTTGAAACTCTTTGCTATTTTCAACTTCAATATGAGCTTTAATTCTTTCAATTTCTCGCTCAAACCCAACAACTGTAGTTTCTGCAAAGGCAACTGCATAGAGCCTATAAATATCTACAAAGTTTTCTGGGGAAACCTGGATCTGATCAAAGCTCTTTGCTGAAGCAGAAATTTTATATTCTTTTACTAAATTAGAAAGCTCTGCTGCTGCTAGATTTTTTTTATTACTTAATTCATTGCGAATTTTATTAAGCTCAGATTTTTTTATATCAGCAGCTTTCTTTACTTCTAAACTCTTTTGTTCAAATGCAGTCACATCCGCTTGAGTAATACGAAGTTTAGAACGAACATGATTAATATCTATGCGAAAAACTTTTAAGCGCTCTTGTATCACAAATATTTTTGACTCACAAAAATCAACGGTACGTTTATATTCATTAATACGTAAACTTAAAAGCTGTTTTTCCAATACAAATACTTGTTTTTCAAGATCAATAACTTGTGCTTCTTGCGCAATATCAGTACGCCCAGAAGATTTTAAGGACTCAAATCTTCCTTCTAAATCTTTAATTGCCGTTTCACGTTCTTTAATTTCTAAAGTATCACGACTAATTTTATCTTCTTCTTCTTGCTTGCGCGCGTATGCTCTGGCAAGCAAATCTTCTTGATCTACAACTTTTTTAGAAATAAGATGCAAATCTGAAAAAGTATATAAAGATTTTTGTTCAACACGTTCTTTTGCAAAATCTTTTTGCTCAAAATAGTCGTCAAGAAAATCAATATGCTGCCGCATGATTTCAAGGCCTTGTCCTTGGCTTTCTTTAATATCAAGCAACAATTGATGGCATCGATTTAAATAATTTAATTGGCGCGTAATATCATCTTGATGCTGAGGTAAAGCATCCTGCAAATTTGATTTTGTTATATCAATACGATCTTTTACTGCATTGATTTTAGTTTCTGTTTCAGCTAAAGAAACACCTAACTGCTCAAGCAATGCATTATATTCAACCTTTAAAGTTTCAAAGCGTTGCTCACGTTGTTTAACATCATTGCCTACAAATACACTTAATTTTTTAGCAGATGACAGTAAATCATCCACACTAACAGGCTGCAAATGCATGCCTTGAAGATTTATATAAGAGCATCCTATAAGCATACCGCCCAGGAGTGCATTTTTTAATTTCATTAGATTCCCTATTACTACACAAAAAAGTGCACACTTTTATTTATACTATTTCATCAATAAGTAAATAGTATGTCTACTGTTTTTTAAAGATTATTTTTAACTATACAAACTGACAAGAAATTACTTCCTTATATATCTCAGCCTGCATTCTTTTTGCAAGAATTTCTGTTTTTAAAATCTTGAGTATTATTTTATTTTTGAAAAGAAATTTGTTTCCAACAAGCTGCAAATGCTTGGGACACTTTCTGCTGCGCACGCTCATCCAAGCAAAGCTCATGCGCGCCATAAGCATGCTCTAAAACTAAACGGTATAGCCAAGGATCCTGAGGGAAAACATCCACTTTTAAACAGATATATAAAAGCACAATTTTTTTTTGAAAATCTTGTAATTGAAAAAATACTGAATACACATACTGAGTGTATAAAATAATATCAGAAAATAGTGCATGTAAAGGAATGGATTGCTGCAAGATAAAAAGGAATGTATGTAAAAATTCTATATCATGACAGGCTTGTTCAAATGGGGCATATAAAGGATCTATATCACAAAGCAATGATCTGGCAGAATTTGAACGCGCATGTAAAGTGCCTGTTATAAGCATGCCTTGACATAATATCGGATCAGATGTTTTTGATAAACGCACATATATTTTCCCATATTTTTCATCAAGTACTAATGCCATGAATTCATGATAAGGAAACGTTTTTAAAATAAGTGCTTGCGTACGCATACATCTTCATATAGTAAATAATTTTTATTAAGAATACACAATCCATAAAAAACTACTATGAGACAATATTGTATAAAAAATATTATAAAATAAAAAACTCGCTCTATAAAATTTTAACGACGTGCCATTGATCGTTCCGCGATAATAGCCGCTACAACAGCAAGAGGGGCTAAACATGCGACTACAGGAGCCTCTCCTGTAGGGACTTTAGTAAAAACTGCTGGGGAAAAAGGAACAGCTGGTTTTGCAGCGGCTACAGCTACAATACGAGTAGCGCCTATTTTTAAATGATGACCTGGCTCTGGCCGTTCTCTATGGCAATGGGTAGTAACAGAAAGGTGTATAGCAGCAATGCGGGCTTTATATTCTTCATGTGCAAAAACTGCTCCACCTCTATGAAATCCCTGCCTCACAACTGGAACGCCAGAAGCATCCACTCGAAACAAAGAAGAAGCTGGTTCATGTTTTTTATTTTTATCTAACAAAGACGCTGGATCTAAGTCTTTGCCAAGCCATGTTGCAAGCTGTACACGAGTAATTTCAAGCCAATGTTGATCAAATGCTGGTTTCGTCTCTTCTGATAAACAAGAGGAACAACCATCAGAATCGCTATCAGAATAATAGCACTCGGAATTACTAACAGAACTAGGATTACTCGTAGAATATCTACTCTCGAAATCACTCAAATATAAGGATGAATATAATAAAAAACTTGTACAAAATAAGAAAAATTTTATATTCATATACAACCTCTTTACCAAGAATTACAAAATGAAAAGATCTATTCTCATAGTAACTTAAAAACATTAAATTAGTAAGAAATTTAATGTTTTTCTAATAAAAAATACTTACATGCGCATAAATTTTCGTATAATATCATAAATTTTTCTAAAAACATTCTCGATGCCCAATAAAATTTTTATAAAGATAACCATGAAACGCACAGCATTCTTTTTCTCTTTGCTTTGTTTGAGCTACAACATATCATGTGGGGGCACAATAATTCCTGCCAAAACAAACACTCGAAGATTTCCACACTTAAAAGTTGTTATTCCGCCTTATCGTTATGATATATTTGGAAAACTCCTCCCAGCAGATAAAATAGAGAAAATGCCTAAGCCTGCTCAAAATTTACGCTTAGGAGCATCACCTGCTCATGCAAGCAGAATGGCAGAAAGCCACCCAGCAGAAATTCCTCTCCCCACTGATACAGCCGAACCTACTCATGCGGCTCCACATAATGCTTTAAGAGCATCACAAGCTCATAAAAGGCTAATGGGATCAGAAGCAGAGGCAATGAGAATGCTTCAAGCTCATTATGAAGAAGTCCATCTTCGGCTTCTTCATGAAAGTTCTCGTCCAGGTTATATAGCTCCTGGGCCTCAATGTGGTCCGCTTCCAGCTTTAAAAGCAGCTCCTGCTCAACCGGCACGCTCTATTTGTGAAATGATCTCTGCCATATTTTGTTATTCTGGCTTGAAAGATGAATAATCAAAATTTAAAAGATATTACTCTTATTGTTTAAAAAGTATATTTGGAAGAAGATAATCGCCTTTTTCCTCGTAAACTTGATAGATCATTTTCTATATTCTTGCTATAATATTTCAGTTAGCAACTTTCTTATATAAAAACAAACAAATTAGGGACCTTTTCATGGTAAAAAAACATCTAGTATATGCAGCTTTATTATGCATCCAGGGTTATACCCATGCAAGTGCAAAAAAACCAATAGAGCCAATGTCTCTACGAACACCAAAAACTGGATGGGGAGATGCTTTATCTCCAACAGATTTACCAACATTGCGATATAGACTTAAAATAATTGAACAACAAAATTATGCTCTTGATTCTCATATCAGAAATATCACAATAAGATATACTAGAAGCAGACTTCCTCATGAAAAAGCTACTTTAATAGCAGAAGCACGACATTATAAAACCTTATCAAGTAAAGGCAGAATAACTGCGGCAGCCTTAAGAGCACACATTTCAGCTTTAAAAGCAATTCCAGTAAGCACCATGCCTGTATCAAGGAAATCAATAAGCCCAGTCGACACCATGCCTGTATCAAGGGAATCAATAAGCCCAGTCGACACCATGCCTGTATCAAGGGAATCAATAAGCCCAGCCGCATCAAAAAAACCTGAAACTCTGCCTATTGCTATTCCATTAGCCCTACGCTTTCCTATGTTTAAATGTATCGATGAAACAGCCTCAATCAAATAACAAATAAGGGTAACTCAATAAAATAAGACAGAATGAGACACAAATAAGCAATATTGCAATAAATGTTATTGTCTCTTCTCATAAAAAGCTTATGATTTTGAAAGTTTTTAATGAAATATAAGGATTTTATGAAAATTCATTTTTCTTTACTCATGATGATTTTCTCTATTCTTGTGTATAGTGGGGAAGATACAGCCTATAAGCCAAAACGGCTTCCTTATTATGTGCAAGCACTTAAATGGCTCGCTGCAGGCAAAGTAATCTCTGAAAAATATGCAAACGTGCATGTAAAAAGATGTGAAAGATATTGCAAAGAAAGAATTATAGTAATAGATCTAAGAACAAAACGCCCTGTTTTGTATCCTCATCTTAAACCCAGTGATTCTGCATTTTCTGCTTTTTATTGCGAAGCTTCAGTACCATATTTTCCTTACGCCCACAAACCAGAAGCGGCAAGTGAAACTGATGATTCACAAGTCGATGAAGCGTCTTCTCATAAAACCAGCGCATCCGGCATAATATCATTCCCTTCTTCGATCTCTTATAATCCTTTAACATCTAGCACTAAAGATACCCCTGCAGCACTCCTTGAAGGCTCAAATAAAATGTTAGAAAAAAAACTAGCAATATATACAAGGCTAGCTAGTACAAGATTAAAGCTAAGTGAAATTTCAGATTCTCCACTCACAAGAAATCGCGACCTGGCAACCAAACATATCCATCAACAAATTTTCGCTCTAGAAATGGAAATCGCAAGAAGAAAAACCTGCAAAGCAAAGTTAATATAAACCTAATTAGCAAAATAATAAGGAAATTGGCTTGCATCTTTTTTTAATGCTAAGATATGCTATACTTATTAAGAATCATCTCTATCGCTATCAAAATCATATAAAACCCAAGGAACTTGTTTAAAATGACAAAACAATCAAATATACGAAACATTGCTATTATTGCCCACGTTGATCATGGCAAAACCACTTTGGTAGATGAACTTTTTAAACAAAGTGACACCTTTAAATCGCATCAGACGCTTGAAGAACGCGCAATGGATTCTATTGATCTTGAAAAAGAACGCGGTATTACCATTAAAGCAAAAAATGGCTCTTGTACGTATGGTGATTATTTTATCAATATCATTGATACTCCTGGACATGCTGATTTTGGTGGAGAAGTTGAACGTGTTTTAAAAATGGCAGATGGCGCAGTTTTCTTAGTGGATGCTGCAGAAGGCCCAATGCCTCAATCATTCTTTGTTCTCAGAAAAGCAGTTGCTTTAAATTTACCCATTATTGTGGTAGTTAATAAAATTGATAAACCAACAGCTCGCGCTGATTGGGCTGTTAATGAAGTTTTTGATTTGCTTGTGCAATTGAATGCTCCTGATGAAATCTTAGATTTCCCAGTGATTTATGCTTCTGCTCGTGCAGGTATTGCAAAATACAATTTGCAAGATGAAAGCACCACTTTAAAACCTTTATTTGAAACTATTATCAAACATATTCCAGCGCCTCAAGGTGATGAAAATGGCAACTTACAAATGCTGATCAGCTCATTAATTTATTCATCATTTATGGGTAGATTAGGAGTTGGAAAAATTACTTCTGGAACTATCAAAGTTAACCAGGATGTAGTTATAGCTACGCAAGATTCTGTTACACAACCTTTGCGTGTTACAAAAATATTTAAATTTGATCAAATGAAGCATGTAGAAGCTGAAGAAGCATCTGCTGGTGAGATTGTTGCTATAGCTGGATTAAAAGAAGTCCAAGTGGGGCAAACAGTAACCAGCGTAGCAAATCCTATAGCTTTACCTGCAATTCCTATAGATCCTCCAACAATCGCAATTAAATTTATTCCTAATGATTCTCCATTTGGCGGCAAAGAAGGCGATTTTGTTACTTCACGCCAATTAAGAGAACGGTTATATCGCGAAACGCTTTCAGACGTAGCTATGAAAGTTGAAGATGACACACAAGGCTTAGGATTTAAAGTTTCTGGCCGTGGCGAACTTCACCTTTCTATTTTCATTGAAAAATTACGCCGTGAAGGTTATGAATTTCAAGTTTCCAGACCAACTGTAATTTTCAAAGATGTTGATGGCAAAAAACAAGAACCGTATGAAATGGTTGCTATTGATGTACCTCAAGAATATATGGGCAAAGTGATTGAAGGATTAAATCAACGCAAAGGACTTTTACAGCACGTTGAGGATATGCAACATTTAACTCGTATTATTTATAAAGTTCCAACTCGTGGCCTTTTAGGATATCAATCAGATTTCATGATGGATACAAAAGGTATGGGAACTATCACATATACTTTTGCAGAATATGGACCTCATGTTGGCGAACTTAAAAGCCGCAAAAATGGAGTACTTGTTTCAATGGAATCTGGCAAATCAACTGCATATGCCTTATTCAATCTTGAAGATCGCGGTATATTAATTGTAGGCCCTGGTGAAGATATTTATGAAGGCCAAATCGTTGGACAGCATTCTCGTGAAAACGATTTAACAGTCAACGTATGTAAAGGCAAAAAGCTTACTAACATGCGTGCATCAGGCACAGATGATAGTTTAACGCTTACGCCATTTTGGCATATGAGCCTTGAACAATGCTTATCATTTATTAATGATGATGAATTAGTAGAATTTACCCCAAAACATATTCGTTTACGCAAATTATATCTCAAAGAAGTAGATCGTAAGCGTTTTGGTAAATAATAAAAAATAATAAAAAAGGCAGGAATTCCTGCCTTTTTTATTTTAAAACATTTTATTTTTGCAAAATATTCCGCGCCATTCGATTACATACATCCAGGCTTCTAGTAAGCTGCAAATATCGTGCAAATTGAGCATCTCGCTCCTTAGAGCTTATTAAACCTGGATATTTCTTTAAAAGTATTTGTGTATCAGCACATGCTTCAACAAATACTGGTAAAAAATAATGATGTATTGCACCCAACTCTATAGCAAGCTCAAACTTTAAATCTGAAAGGTTTTTTCTATCAGATACTTGCTCTCTTAACAAAACAAAGTGGCGTAACCGCTCGCTGAATTTATGATAAGCACTTCGAGCATCAAAATAGCAATCGGCTTCTCTTTTTATAATTCTTGCTGCATGAATTGCTGTTGCCATATAATTTTTAGTGTGTATCATCGCTGCACACACGATCATCATTGCAACTGCTATTCTTTTATTCATAATGTATTCCATTTTCTAAGGTTTATTATTCCTACAACCCTGCTTTTTCACGGCATACTTCCGCTCTTGCCAATAAAGCTGCTTGATCTGCAAGCACTTTATCTCGAGTTACATCAAAATTAAATTTAACAATAAGCCCAAGACTTTCATCAAAAGCTGGCTCTTGAGCAAGATTGTGTACAATGCGAGTCCATCGCTCCAAATTTAATACTTGCCCTCCCAATAAGCCTAAACAGTGCCTATATTCACTATATTGTTGAGGAGAAGGGTATCCATAAGCCTGCAACCTTTCTACTCGTTGCAAAGTTTCTTCTAAATGCGTGCGCAACTGATCTTCATAACCTAGATAACGCCGAACTTCAATGATATGCATTGCTACTGTACGTATTATCCCAGCAGGAGGATTTGCATGCAGCACATCTGAATTTATACTTATCATGCTTATTATAAAAATTAACTTAGCTATTTTCATAACATCAACCCTTTCATGGAGTTATAATAATTTCTTGCCAATAAATGTATGTAATCGCTTCTCGCAGTCTTTTGCAGAAAGCGGAACAAATAATGCTTTTTCTAATGTTTTTCCAACAATCGGATCTAATAAGCCTTTTACTCTGAGAGCTTCTACAATATTTTGTGCATAAACATGAGCAAGCACATACGTATAATATAAAGGTCCATAAGAAACTATATGATCAAATGAAAGATATGGATGATAATCTGATTCAATCACAATATGCGCACGATATTTTTTATGCAATTTATGATAAAGATCATATACATCAAACCCTTGATGCCAAGGTCCAAATGCTTCAAAAGAGAACATGCTTAAGAAAAGCTGTTTTTCTAATATAAAGAAATGCTGCCAATTATGCCAAGCACTAATTTTTTCTATCATTTCTTGCGGCATTTGCTCACCAGAATTGCAATGATGTGTGATTCTTTTTAATACTTCAGGTTCATATAATAAGAACTCTGTCACATAGCCAGGAAGCTCTTGTAAATCTTGAGACATTCCCACGCCCATGCCCAAAGAAAGCTCATATATACCAAGCAACCCTTGCAATGCATGCCCAAATTCATGAAATAATTGGCTCACTTCATCTAAATGTAAACAAGTGAGATTATCTGCAGATTTTGCAAAATGTAAGTTTAAAATTCCAGCTCCCAGGCAAGGAATTTCACAATCATCAACAACGGGCACAATTAAAGGAAGATAACAAGCACTGCCCTGTTTTCCTTCGCGCTGATACAAATCAAAGAATAAATATCCTAAATTGTTATTATTATCAGTTCTACGCACTTTATATATAGAAATTTCAGGAGCCCATAAAGCATATTCATGATCAACTTTCTCAAAAGATAAAGCAAACAATTGCCCGAACACATCAAACATGCCTTCAAGCACATGTGGCAACACAAAATAATCGCGCACTTGCGTTTCATCTAACTTGAAATAATGCTGGCGATATGCATTTTTTACAAAAGCTTCATTCCAAAATGGCAAATTTCCTTTTGCATCAAATAAATGCGTTGTGGGGGTATAAGCTTTTAATTGCTGCATTTTTTCTTGAATTAAAGGATGCAATGTTTTATATGTTTTTTGTAAAAATCCATGCACACGCACTGAAGTTTGTAAAAAATTTTGCTGCATCATAAAAGAACTATATGAATCATAGCCCATTAATTCTGCTTGTTTATAAGAAAGTTCAAATATTCTTTGAAGCACATCTTGATTTTGTGGATATGCCCTGGTGAAAACTAAGGCGCTATAATTTTTTCTTAATTCTTCATCTTTCAAAGTTGCCATAATATCACAATAAATATTGATATCTATTGGCAAAATCATATTACCTTGCGCATCTTTTGAAAGCTGCATTGTAATATGCGCAGGCACACCTTCTAATTGGCTGGGCGTTGCAACAAGTGAGCGCTGATCATGATAAATATTTCCTATAAAAAGATGCTGCATTTGCTGAAGCTGCGATCTTATATCATGAAAATTTACATTATTTTCTGGATTAAGATGAATGCCAAGATTTTGATATATTTGCATCATATGCACCACTGCAGCATCTACGCCTTGGTGTTTTTTATGAGCATCTTTTATCATATTTTTATAATAAAAAAGCCCATTATAAACGCCTTTATTAAAAATAGATTGCTCTGCCTTTGTGGTAAATTTTTCATATTCTTTTAAAGCATACGCGCGCATATCTGCATCTTCATGTAAATATGCAATGGCATGCATAATATTTTTATGAGTTTGATATAAAAACCAAGCACGATTAATCTCTGCAGGCGTATTATAAAAATCACGTTTTTGATTGAGAATATTTTCTACATTTTTAGTGATAGTACTTATTTCTTGAATTGTTTGATCTATGCTTGTTTGAATCTGCATAGTATCTTCAGGTAATTTAGCCACTATTTCTTGCAATGTCATCGTGGAACACATTGTGATTTGCGGACCTTTTATTAATTTACACCCACTCAAAAACAATCCACATACCCAGAAACTCAACAAAATAATATTCATACATCTTCTCCTTGCACGTTATCTTTAAAAGAATAAGCGGGAACTTTTTTCTTGCAAATTTTGCTTTAAAAGCATATCGCATTTTATAAGAATTGGCATAGCGTTCGAGCTCAAATAAAGCAAATCTTACCGGTTATTGATTTTTCAAAACTTTTATGCCTAGATTAATGAGATATAAATATGCCTATCAAAAAGGAGATCTATGAAATTAAAAATAAATAGTATTATAGGCCTAATGCTTTTTACACTGCACACAACTGATGTATTTACGGCCCAAACATATTCAAGCACAGATTTATTCAAAATCAAGCAACAACTTGAAACCAAATGCCTTGAAGAGGCTGCGCAAGCTGCATATTATCTGAATGAAATGAATACACATTTCAATATGGAATTAGCCTATTTTAAAAGAACTTCAGATTCTAGTGCATATGTTACAAATCTTGAAAATATAGTTCTTGCAAATCATTGGGAAAATAATGCGCAATTTCAAGAGGCAGCTTTAAAAGCATTAATGGATTATATTAAACTAAATACCCACTGGGAAGGTGATGCTTTAAAAATAAATACAGGTTCTGATTTCAAAGATTTAGTAAGAAAAAATGAATCTCAAAAAAATAATCAAGAATTCATACTACGTATGCTTATAGAAACTATGATTATATTTAATGATCCTTCTTGTGATATTTCTACTTCAGGTGGTGCATGGCTTACAAATGCTGCAGGAGAAATGGAGATATCAGAATTTTTGAAAAAACATTTAGGTTTTCATCAAGAAACTATAGATAAATTAAAAAGCTTTAAACCTCAACAGCTCCTCACTAATTCTATAGTGCCAAAAGCAATCATCGAAACGTTTATTCAATATTACCAAGGAAAATGATAGCTCCATAGAGAATATTGATTGTATATCATTAAATTTTAATGAGGCTTCTTATTAAGTAAGAAGCCTCGCTTTTTTACAGGCATTCTAGTTTTACATCGCTCTTTTCAATTATGATAGAAATAGGGACAGCTAAATTTTTATAAAAATAAGGGGATGTTTCTTTATGAAATGTAAAAAATTATTAATCATGGCTTGCTTAGTTTTATTAACTCAAGAAAATATAATGCCAGCTGCTTTCGATGATAGAACTTCAGTGGCAGCAGAAATAGTAAGCTGGGGCCATATTCTACCTGCAAATGCATTAAACCCTGAAAAAACTGATGAAGAAATAACTTCAACGATCGAGTTCATAGAGGGATATATAGGTTCGCTATTTGACTTCGCAGATCGCAGAGGAGATATATTCGTAAGAGACCTAACAAGAAGAATTCAAATAGACATCGATAGAGCAATAGAAAGACATAACCCACCACGACAAACTTTAATAGAAATAAGAGATCTTTTGGATATCTTCCACAATAGAATACAGGCAGAAGCCAGAAGACAGAATGAGTTAAGGGAAACAAGAGAACAAGCCGCACAAAGTGCAGAAAACGATAGACGCCGAGAAGCTGAAGAGAAAGCTACTGCAGAAAAAGCTGCTGAACAAGAGAAAATTGCAAGAATGACTCCTGAAGAAAAAGAGGCTGATGTAAGAAGAATGAGAGAAGTTTTAAGAGCTGCAGAAGAGAGAGCTGCTGCAAGTGAAGCCTTAAGAATTACAGAAGCGAGAGCTGCTGCAGCAAGTGAAGCTTTAAGAGCCGCTGAAGAAAGAGCTGCTGCAAGAATAGAAAGGGGAGATTTTCTAAGCGAGTTCACAAGAGGCCCCAGACCTTATAGACAGCCAGAACATGTATTCGATCCTGATATATCAGATGCAACTATAGCTACAGCTATAAATAACTTTTCTACGTATTTCACTAGACTGAATGAAGAAGCTGGCAGAAGAGGAGATATATTCGTAAGAGACCTAATAAGAGAACTACAGTTAGCCGCAAATAATATAAGGGATAGAACCCCACGAGAAATTTTAGCAGAACGAACAAATCTCTATAACCGGTTTTTTGATAGATTATATGAAGAAGAAGATCGTAGGCAAAGAGAATTAAGAGAAACTAGAGATCAGGCCGCGCAAAGTGCAGAAAACGATAGACACCGAGAAGCAGAAGAAAAAGCTGCTGCTGAAAAAGTAGCTGCTGGTAGTGCTGCTGAAAAGCATTAAGACATTAATTATTTTTATATCCTATCATCAAATTTTACAAGGCTTCTTGTTATGCAAGAAGCCTTAATTTTTAATAAGCATTCTAGTTTGGCATCACCCTTTTCAATTATGATAGAAACAGGGACATTTAAATTTTTATAAAAATAAGGGGAATAGATCTTTATGAAATGTAAAAAATTATTACTCATGGCTTGCTTAGTTTTATTAGCCCAAGAAAAAATAACTGGTGCAGAAGAAAATAAAAGTGTTTCAAAAACTCCAGAATATTATGAGGAAACAGAACCGGCATTTCCAACAAAGCAAATTATGGCAGATAAAACTCCTTTATTTGTGCCAGCACATTATCATCCAAAATACCCAAAAATTAAACATGCTACAACAGAAAAAGAGTCTCCTTGGGATGTCATACCACTTGAATTTCACTTTCTCTTCTCTAATGATGCTCCTGCATATATTGAAAATCTAAAGAGAATCGCTATAGCTTATGGGCTTCATAAAAACCTTCAAACAAAGAGTGTAATTTTGCAAGCCTTGCAAGATTATATAAAAAATAATGCTCATTGGAATGGCAGTATCTTACAACCTAATGCTCCTGATAAACTTCAAGATAAAACGCTTATTGAAAATCCACACCTTCTAGCACAAATGATTGCAGATACTATGCTTGTACTCGATGATCCTTTATATAATTTTTATGCTCCTGGAGCATGGTTTGATAGAGGCCATACAGGAAAAATAACATTATCAGAATTGTTGGTAAAATATTTAAGAATCCCCCAATCTCAAATTGATGCCTACAAAATATTCTATACGACAGATCTTAAAGCTCTTGGTGCTAGCGTTGTCAGCACATTAGGGCATTAATTATTTTTGCAGCTTTTGCCACTCTTCTCGGAGCTGAATAGCTTTTTCAAAATCAAATTTTTGCGCAGCTTGTTGCATATGCAATTCAAGCTGCGCAATTTTTTGTATGCGCTCTTTTTCAGTTAAAATTTCTAATTTCTCTTGAGCTTTTGCCTGTTTTTTGGCACCTTGAGACGCTTTCAAAATATCAAGCTGAATGCCAGAAATAGAATGTTTCACCTCACGAGTTACCGTACGCGGCGTGATGCCATGTTTTATATTATAAGCTTCTTGAATCATACGGCGGCGAAAAGTTTCATCTATTGCAAATTGCATAGAAGGAGTGATTTTATCTGCATAAAAACAAACTCTACTTTCTGTATTTCTCGCCGCTCTTCCAATAATCTGAATTAAAGATCTTTGATCACGCAAAAACCCTTCTACATCTGCATCCATCACAGCCATAAAAGCAACTTCTGGCAAATCTAAACCTTCGCGTAAAAGATTCACACCAACTAGACAATCAAATATGCCTGCACGCAATTTTTGTAAAATTTCAGTACGCTCTGGAGTTTTCATTTCGCTATGCAAATAACAAACTTTTAATTTTTTTTCTTCTAAGAAATATGCAAGCTCTTCTGCCATTTTTTTTGTGAGCACAGTTACAAGCGTGCGAAAACCTTTTTCTTTAGTAGCTTTAATTTCTTGAATTAAATTTTCAATTTGCCCTTTGCGCGGATGAATATCAATTAAAGGATCAAGAAGCCCTGTTGGCCGAATAATTTGTTCCACAATTTCATCTGAATGCTGCAATTCATAAGCACCTGGTGTTGCAGAAACAAAAATTACATTTCCAAAAAACTTTTCTGATTCTTCAAATTTTAAAGGGCGATTATCAAATGCAGAAGGCAACCTGAATGCAAAATCTATTAAAGCTTTTTTGCGAACTCGATCACCATTATACATAGCGCGCAGCTGCGGAAGCGCAATATGAGATTCATCAATAATTAATAAAAATTCATCTTTTCCAAAAAAATCAAATAAACAAAAGGGAGGATTTCCAGGAAGTCTGCCATCAAAATGAATAGAATAATTTTCAATGCCACTGCATGAACCAGTCTCTTGAATCATTTCCATATCATGCGATACGCGCTTAGTGATGCGATCTTTATAAACATCATTATCTAAAGTTTTTACATGCTCTTGTAGCTCATGTTTGATAGAAGCAATAGCACCTTCTTTTTTCACTTCTGAAGTTACAAAATAACGTGCTGGAAAAATCATAACTTCTTGTAATGATTCATGCACCGTATTATCTTGTTTATCTACCCAAGAGATCTCTTCAATTGTATCACCAAACATATCTAGGCGAAGTTTATTATGCTTTTCATAGGGCACTTGCACTTCAATAGTATTTCCCAAAACTTGAAATGTTCCGCTTTTTTTATCAACTTCATTTCGTGCATATTGTATAAACACAAATTTGCGTAATAATTCGCTACGATCAATGGTTTGACCAACTTTTATATGCACAGCTAAATCTTTAAAATCTTGTGGATTTCCTAAAGAATAAATACAAGAAACTGATGCAATCACAATCACATCTTTTCTTTGCATTAAATTTGCCGCAGCTTCTAAACGCAAGCGCTCAATTTCAGGATTAATTTTCGTTTCTTTAGGAATATAAATATCTTGTGCAGGAAGATATGATTCTGGTTGATAATAATCATAATAGCTTACAAAATAACACACTTTATTTTCAGGAAAAAACAAACTGAATTCTTCATAAAGCTGCGCAGCCAAAGTTTTATTAGGAGAAAGCACAATAACAGGTTTATCTTGCTTTGCAATCACATTGGCAATAGTAAAAGTTTTGCCAGATCCCGTAACCCCTAAAAGCGTAGATTTCTTGCCGCTATGATGCCGCAATTTTTCAATAGCCTTTTCCTGATCTCCAGCTGGCTGAAATGGTAAATGTAATTTAAAAAGACTCATGAATATCCCCCATTAAATCCACTTTCATTCAGGTATACTTTAAAATTTTGAATAAAGTATTTTGTCTTTTATTTATTTAAAAAAACTTATGATCGCTTCTTTATTTTTTGAAGTTTCGCAAATGCCTGTTCCATCATCAATAAACCTGAGCCAGAAAGTTTGCCCTCTCTCTTTGAATCTCGTGCAATAGCCATATATTCTTCTAAAGGTTTAGAATCTTTTTTTACAGAAGATGGTGCTTTTTCAGCTCCGTGAATGTTATGCACAATACATAATAATAACAAACAAAAATATACTAATATCTTCATACATAGCTTATTGTATAATTTGCAGAACCATCTTAGCGCATATCATTCAACAATAAACTCTTTCTTTATAAATTTCTAGTTATTGCAATTTTTCAGGTTCAGATCCTCGACCCAATCCTGCAGCTACCTGAGCAGCTCTTAAGGCTACACTTGTTGCTGATACTGCTACTGGCCTTGACAAAATATCAGATGCAGTAGCACAAGCCCCAGCCATCGCAGCTGCTGGCGCTGCTACTGGCCTTGCTAAAAGCGCATCTTCTATAGCTAAAAAAGGTTGCACTAAAATATGCGAATCGCGATCTGGCAACCTAAAACCTCTATCTCCATAACTAGCAAAAAAGCCTTCTTCTTGCCCTGATGCTACCATCAAATTTTTAATGCGTTCCATTCTTAGCTTCCATTTTTCTGTAGACCCAAAATGAGATAAATGAATCATTTTACAAGTATCATATCGCAGTATTCTACAAACTTTTCCTAAATTTTCTTTATAAATTTCTCGCAATGGACCACAAGCAAGTTGCGCCTCTCCATCTTGTAAAAACTTCTCTGGCCTTTCAGAAGTTACCCATGGCAAACTAGCCCTAAAAGTCGTTAAAACTGGGCCTTTATCCATATAAACATCAAAAATTTGCCCATCAGAATAAAAATAAGGATCCCATACCCAAGCAGACCTTTCATAAGGTCTTTCTATATATTTATATTCAGGGGCTGGAATTTTTTTTCCTGTACAATGCTCATAGCCTTGCCAAAATGCTACACATAAGCGTCTATCAGAATGATATTGCTGCGCATTTCCATGATGCAGTAAATATAAAGCTTGATTTTTCTGATTCAATAGAAAACTCATAGCCTCCACCAATTTTCTCTCATATCTCAACAATGCACAATCATATCCAAAAAGGGTTTGACTCGCTCTAGTTTTATATAATTTATTTAATCCATTAATATTTTCTAGCATTCTTTTGCTAAAACCTCCTGTGATCAATGCACGATCATCTCGTGATAATTCAAACCCGTGTATTTCAAATGCATTTCTTGGATCACTCAAGTTAGACTTTTTAATGATTAAGGGAGATAATTTTTTTGGATCTAGTCTTATTCCTTTGCCTTCACTAGATGATGCTTTGAATTTTTTATCATCGCTAGATGATGCATGATCTGAAGAACCAGCACCACCCGATATTCTACCAACTTTTCTTTTCACACCAGCGCCACCTAATGCTGCACGAGGTTCTTCATCAAGTTCTTCATCATATCTTTTAATATTAGAAATCGCCGTAGCAGTCCATTCTTCCAACTCAGCAGTAAATCTCTCTTCACTCCCTTCAATAGCCACACCAGTTGCTACTTCCTCATCAAAATCATGTAGAAGAGGATACCTATTTCTATGCCAACATGTACACCCTGGCAATCTTAAAGATCTTTTTGATGCTTCACAAGCAGCAACAGCAGGATGAACTGCTTCTACTTTTGTTACATTAAGGGATGGAGCCCCTGCTTCACTTGCATAACAAGGTTGAATCGTTACTAACAAACAAAAATACACTAATTTTTTCATAAATTTCATTGTCCCCTTATGCCATTCTTTCTGGAGATATTGTTCTGTCTTTAAATCTTGCCATTCTTTCAGCTGCACGTGCCATTGCCAAAACTCCTCGAGTTCCTAATGCTGCCACTGCAGCTACTTCAACACTTGAATCATAAGGGGCACAATCCGGAGATACTGCTCTTTCTTTCAATCTTGCTATTCTTAAAGCAACGCGTTTTTCTTCTGCAATTTTCCTAAAAACAATTTTTTCTGCTTCTTTAAAATGTTTAAGCAATTCATGTTTGTTGCGATCTGGAATACAAAAACTCATAGAGGGTAAATTATCAAATTTTTCTTCCATGCCCATAGCGATCATCACATGTTCTATACGCTGCATAAGTTCTTTCCATCTGCCTACTCCTTCTGCAATACCAAACTGGCGTATATAAACCATTTTTGTAACATCATGATTACAGGTACATGCAACACTTGCTAAAGCTTCTTTATCAGCACTGTTTATATCTCCAGAAACAATTTTTCCTTCTAGACCAGCCAAAGCTCTATAAACATCTGGGGATGTAAAAAAAATTACTTCTTGTTCAAGCTCCATTGCTCTTACAGGATCCAGCTCATACTGCGCACATAAATAACTATTACTCATAAAATAAGGCTCCCAAACCGTATGTATATTTGCATTTCTACAAGCACCCACATACACAAACTCTGGAAGTTTAATTTCTTCATGAGAAATCTCTTTATATTTCTCTGCAAGACTTTTGAATGCTTGTATATCTGCATCTAATTGCGCAACGTTTCCATTTAAAAGAAGATAGGCAAACAGATTATTTTGATTTGTCAAAAACCCTGCTTGAGCTATTAATTCTCTTTTTACATTAGCCAATTTACGTTCATACTCTTCAGCTGGCATCAGTGTTTGATTCGCTTTTGTTTGCATTAAATAGGCATGCAAAGCCTCTAATTTAAGACCATGCTGAGCTATATGGCGCATTATATCTGGATCTTTTATCTCAAGCCCATGCATTTCTAAAACATCTGCAGGTTCTCTTGAAGAAGGATATGCAATTTTTACATCTAATTTATAAGGAGATCTTTCTGATAATGTTCTAGGAGCTCTACCTCCAGCACCACCAGCAGCAGGCTTTGATGCATCCATTCTTCTTACACCGGCTCTACAAGCTGCGGCCTGTGCAACACCAACACGCCTAACAATAGCACCCGCCCCACCAGCTCCTGTTCCATCAACAGCAAAATCGAATCTCCTTACATATATTCTATGTCTTGTAGCGCAAGTGCATGGAGAAAATGCTTCTTTTTCTACTGAAGCACCAGGAGATGATTCCTCTTCATCACTTACATACAAAGTCTTAGTACAATTTTCAGATCCACTTGTCTTTTCACTTGCATAAAAAGGTTGAATCATTACTAACAAATAAAAACACAATAGCTTTTTCATATAAAACCTTATTGTTACTATATTTGCATCACAAATACGAAGAAAAAAGGAACGAATATAAAATCCATTCCTTTTTATTCAAAAATCTTATCTTATTGTTATTTTAATTTACCTGCTGCAGCCCAAACACAAAGATCAGCAATACTGACCGGCATTTTGCCTAAAGCTTCATAATCATATTTTTTAATCATAGCCTGATTATGATCTCCTACAACCCTAGATATATCTGCTGCACCAACAAAACTATGCTTAGATCGCTTGAAAGCCGCATTAAGAGCAGCATGAACTGCAGTAATTTGTATAATTCCATCTGAATCAGTTAAAGTATTCAAACCTCCAACATCTGCTTGAGTCACCAATACAAAAGCATCGGTGGTTCCAGGAAGAAGTTTTATAGCTTCAGGGAAAACCTTAAAATCAATACCCGATGCTGATCCAGCGCCACCAGCAGCTGCATCACTTGCATCCAAAACTTGAAAAGCTATAACAAGCATTCCCATAATCATTAATTTTTTCATATTCATATAACATCCATTTTTATGAACCTTAATACAATTATTCTTCCTCTATAATTATACACAAATAGAAATAATCAGGCAAGATCGATTTCAGTTTCAAGGGGTCAAATTGCTTAATTTTTCAATTTTATTACTATAAGAATAGAGTACTTAATTTAATAACCTCAAAAAGAGATATTTTATGAAAAAAACAGTTCTTTTCTTCAGCATTTTAAGCATGTACCTATCAATGCTCCCTTTGTATACAACTCGTACCTTATCAAGCGGGAAGATTCCTGTGGATATTTATATAGAAGATGCAACAGATCAATATAATGAGATAGATCAACAGCTTTTTTACTATAAAATCACCGTACATAATAGCTCTTTAAATTTTAAAGTAAAAGTACCTTTTCAAACTATTCAGCATTTAGGATATAGAAAAGCAAATTCTCAAGCCTGGACAGATAGCTTCTGGGGCCCATTTTATTGGTATGAGGGCATTTGCATAGGCATTACCAGCTTAGCAGCCCTGCCTTTTATACAAAGTGCATGCTCCGACAATAGAAAAATTGCTCATGATGCCCTTTCTATAGGCACAGCAGCAGCTTTTCTTGGATTATTCGTTCAGCTTTGCAGACACAATAAACCAAATGATTTAGCAAGCAATTTATTAGTAAATACTGCTTATCCAGCGATTTTTGTAACCGAGATACAGACGTATATTCAAAAAACAAATGCTAAAGATTCTATGATATTCTGCACAGATCATCCTTTACAAGGGATCGAGATTGATATTTATCAATTAGGAACCTTCTATGAAGTTAGCTTAAACGAATTAGAAAGAATCAACTTCGATATATAAAAAATTAAAGGGCTGATAAAATCAGCCCTTTTTATTTACCAAAAACGCACTATAAAACCAAATATTAAACTGGCCAAAAAGAGCGCAATATACACTAAATCTCTTTGTATCATACCTTAAACCCTCCATGAATCTAAGTATAGCAAAAAGAAGCCTATTTTCTCAAGGCTACAAACGCTTTTTTCTGCCTAGCCTATGCGTTCTATGAGCAGCAAGCCACCTTGCTAAATCATCGGGAGCTATTGCTATAGTAACCTGAGCTCCATCCTTAAACATAGTAGCATTATGCGCGGTACAAGCATCAGCAATATCTCGCAAAGAAGCTTCAAGATCTAAATGCCATACAGCTGGCATTATACACATACTTTTCAATGTAAGATCTACACTTTCTTTTATTCCTTTTTTAGCTACACGCACTCGAGGAAGCACCACTAAAAAGGGTGTAGGCTCGCCTCCTGCAGGAGACATTGATTCTATGTAATTACAAGAATATAAAAGCGGCATAAAGCAGATAAGATATATTTTTTTTATATTATTTTTCATTTCACATCCCCCCAGATATAGGTAAAACATAAGAAAAAAGCTTATTTATAAACAAGAAAAACTTAAAAATTTTATGCCTACAATATTTTTATTTACCTATTTAAATAAACGTAATAACATTTCTCATAAATATTATTCTTTATACGCTACTTTCTTAGCTTTTATAAAATCATCGGTAGGCACTGCAACTTGAAAACGTTCATGTATATAATACCTCGATGTACAATATACATTAGCTTTCCATGCAGTAACTTCTAGAGACATTACTTCATCATCTTTTTTTATAACACATAATATTTCTACAAGAGCCCCTTTAATCCCATGCTCTTTGTATAATTCTTTTGGAAGCCATAATACAAAAGAAGGATCCTCCTCACCTCCTCGAACAAAGGTGGTACTTTGTAAAGGTGATCTTTGCGCACCATAAAGATTTTGCGCACAACTTATCCCTATAAACATACTTACAATAACTAATCGTTTCTTCATGAAATCCTTTGAAGTTTAAAATACTATAAAATTTTTATTTTCTTACTAGAACATTATCTTTAATAACTGCACGTGATGCAGCATCAGAAACAAATACAGTTATAAGATCTATTATTCTTTGACGAAAAAAGAGACCTGGCGTACCAGGTCTCTTTTTTATAAATATATCACACTTAATCTTTAATTACAAAACTGACCATTTTACCTGGAACAAAAATAGTTTTAATAAGCTGTTTTCCAGAAATCCATTTTTCTACAGCAGCTTTTGCCTTTTCCACTACTTCTTGTTCAGATTCATGAGCTTGCCCTGGAATAGTAGCTCGCAATTTCCCATTCACTTGCACAGCAAACATAAGCTCTTTTGCTTGAATTAAAGCTGGATCATACACCGGCCAACTGCAAGCAGAAAGATCTTTGCCAAGTAGATTTTCAAGCAACTCTGATGCAGCATGTGGCGCCATAGAAGAATAAAGCACTAATACTTTTTCAAGCGTTGCTTTGCTCATCTTCGCCTGCATTTTATTCATATCATTGAGCCATTCCATAAAAGCAGCTAATGCTGTATTAGGCTTAAAAAGATCTAAACGATCTTGAAACTCTTTTATTAAACGATGCACTCGCTGCAAAGCTTCAAGCTCTTCTTTATCTTGCATATGATTTCCATTGCTCACATATGCGTTAAATCGCTGCGCAAATCGCTTAATACCTTCTATTCCTGCATCTTGCCATTCACAATCAAGCTCTGGGGGTCCCATAAATAAAATGTACATACGTAAAACATCTGATCCATATTGCTGCACAATATCATCAGGATTCACCACGTTACCTTTAGATTTAGACATTTTTTCTACAGCACCAGATTTTTCTGAATACTTGCAAACCATTCCTTGATTAAACAATTGTTTAAAAGGTTCATCAAAAGATAAATATCCTAAATCATAAAGCACTTTGATATAAAATCTGGAATATAAAAGATGCAAAATAGCATGCTCAATACCACCCACATATAAATCTACAGGCATCCAATATTTCATATCTTTTTCATCAAAAGGCTTATCGTGCAAATTTGGATTTGGATAGCGCAAGAAATACCAACAAGATCCCGCCCATTGAGGCATTGTGTTAGTTTCTCGTTTTCCCGGACCTTTGCATTGTGGGCAAGTGGTATTCACCCAGCTTTCAATAGCTGCAAGTGGCGATTCTCCAGTTCCCGTAGGTTCATATTTTTCAACTTCAGGCAAAACAATAGGCAACTGATCTTCAGGCACAGGCACCACACCACAATTTTTGCAATGTATCAAAGGAATTGGCTCACCCCAATATCTTTGTCTAGAAAATACCCAATCACGAAGCTTATAGGCAATTTTTCGACTCGCATATCCTTTTTGTTCACAATATTCTATGATTTGCTCACGAACATCACCCGCACGTTTCCCAGCAAATGCTTGCGGTGCCTCTAAAATCCCATCTTTCATATCTATATAGCAGATCTCAAGATTACGAACTTTTTGTGCAAGCTCTGGATCTTGGGGAAATAAAACAGGATGAATATATATGCCAAATTTCTTTGCAAACGCAAAATCTCTTTCATCATGAGCAGAGCATTTAACTATACCTGTTCCATAATGCGCCAAGGCAAAATTTGCCACCCAAATTGGTAAATCTTTACCACTGACTGGGTCTATAATAAAGCGACCGGTGAAAATTCCATCTATACCAATATCTTTATTAACATTGCGTTCACGAACCATTTTTTGACAATAGTCTATAATTTCTTTTTTATTTACAATGCCTTCAAGCAATTTTGGAAGTAATTCATGATCAGGCGCAATAACCACATACGTATCTGCAGCAAACGCTTCAAAGTGTGCGCTGAACGTTTGGATGTTCATATCCATATCTTTTATGGGCGCTGTAAACACTAATCCTTCAGATTTACCAATCCAATTCTGCTGCATAAGTTTAACTTTTTCTGGCCAATCAAGTTTATCTAAACCGGTAAGCAACTTTTCAGCATATTGCGTGATGCGTAAAATCCATTGGCGAACATTTCGTTGCTCCACTTGAGTGCCGCAACGTTCACATCCACCATTCACCACTTCTTCATTTGCAAGACCTGTTAAACATGAAGGGCACCAATTAATCGGAGTCATCGATTCATAAGCAAGGCCAGCTTTAAACATTTTCAAAAATATCCACTGAGTCCATTTATAATAATTTGGATCAGTAGTATTTACTTCTTTTGACCAATCGTAAATTGCGCCGATAGCTTGCATTTGATTTTTAAAATGAGCCACATTTTTTGCTGTATTAATTGCAGGATGCATGCCTTCTTTTATAGCAGCATTTTCTGCAGGAAGCCCGAATGCATCCCATCCCATTGGATGCAGCACATTATAGCCTTGTAATAATTTTGCACGTGCATAGACATCAGAAAGAACATACCCTCTCCAATGGCCTACATGCAGGCCAGATCCTGAAGGATAAGGGAACATATCTAAACAATAATATTTTTTCCCGCTTCCTGTAGGCTTTGTAGAACCAAATAATTTTTTTTGCCAGATTTGCTGCCATTTTTTTTCAATGGTCTTAAAATCAGAGCTCATACACACCTTTCACATACAAAAACTTTACTTTTTCAGTGTAACAAAAAATAACAAAATAACATCTTTCCCTTGTGTTTTACTGTATTTTCTAGGCTTAAACTTTTCACTTCACTCAGAAAAATTGCATCAAATAAATCTGCATGCTAGGGTTCTTAAAAGAATAAGTAGTGACCGTTAAAAAAAGGAGTCTTTATAATGGCTGGTCCAAAAATCCCAGAAAAATATCTGGATATTGCAGATAAATCTTTTGCTAAAAAGGGTGTATATCGCACAGCTTTTGCTTTAAAACTTGCACTTCGTGGTGATCCTGCATTCAAAAGAGAATATGATAGATATTTGCTTTCTAAAGATAAAAAGGCTGCTTATCTTGGCAGATGGTTTAAAGAAGAGTGGGTACAAGTAGAGCCTTATTTAAAACATGGAGCTATTATTGCTTGTGGAGCAGAACGCACTCATGCAAATGAACATAAAGGCAAGGCCTGCAGACCGCTTCAACGCGTAGCAGCAAGCACCCCCCTCACATTACCTGAACTTGTAAAAAATATAGGCGAAACCCGTATCATGGAAGAAGTGCATAAAAAAGAAAAAACTCCTAGTTATAGAATTCCATGGCACAGACTTACAAGACATGGCCTGACGGTAAAAACAAAAGCTAATTCTTCAGTTGGCGAAGCTGGATATATTGGAAAAGATAACCCTACGCCTACCCCTACTACTACAAAACCTGCACGTCGCAAAAAAAGTACTACGACTTCTCGCAAAAAGACAACATCTCGCAAAAAAGCTGGGACATCTTCTCGCAAAAAGATAGTATCTCGCAAAAAGATAGTATCTCGTAAAAAAGTTGCCACACCATCACGTAAAAAAGCTGCGCCCCGTAAGAAAGTTGCCGCACCATCTCGCAAAAAGGTAGCATCTCGTAAAAAAGCTACTACACACTCTCGCAAAAAAGTTACCGCGCCATCACGCAAAAAAGCTGCACCTCGTAAGAAAGTTACATCAAGAAAAAAGGCTGCATCAACTCGCTCAAAAACAACTCATAAAAAATCAGCACGCAGAAAAACAGCGCGTAAAAAATAAGGTGCCTGTCTAAATTTTGAGAAAAAAGTTTGTAATTTTTCAAAATTTACTTTAGAGTACCTTTGTTAAATTTTCGACTCCACAACCAGCGATGGAAAAAAGAGTAAGTAAGAAGGATAAATGAGCCCTATTGTGGCTCATTTATCCTTTATAATAGAAATAAAAAGTTGCCCTTTGTTATAAACAACGTTATAACTAAAAGCATAACCTTATGTGCAAAGGAAAAAATATGGCCCAACAAACTACCCAGCCCCAAAATGTAAATCCAATCACTCATGAATACATCTTGGTGATTCCACGAGATATTTTATTTGCACATCACGCGCCATGGCAAGGCATCAACACAACACATTTTCAAGAATTTATTGATATTGTACATTCCTCTAAAGAATTTATTCTTCGCGCTCCAGCAGAAAACAATCCTGCTTATAAACAAATTATTCCCTATCTTGTTTTCACTCATGATAATAAAATATTTGTAATGCAGCGCAGACAAGAAGCTTCAGAACAACGCTTAGCAAATAAATTATCTATAGGCATTGGCGGCCATATTCGCGAAGATGATATTCAAGGTACAGATCTTGCATCATGGGCTGAACGAGAATTTCATGAAGAAGTTGCTTTTTCAGGACAAATCATGATAGAGCCTATTGGCATTATTAATGATGATAGTAATGATGTAGGCAAAGTGCATATTGGATTTGTTTATTTAGTACATGGATCACATCCTCATATTTCTATTAAAGATGAACATAAAAGTGGCACATTATATTCTTTAGAAGAATGTGAAGAGATTTTTGCTCACATGGAAGGATGGAGCCAAGAATCTTTTAAAGCCATCAAACAAAAACTTCAAACAAAATAATGCAATAAAAAAGCGCTGGTTTAAACCAGCGCTTTTCATTTTCAAAGCTTGTACTAATTAATGCATAATAATAACATCATTAATTGCTAATACCTGGCAATTTCCTTGATCATCAATACGAATACTTATTTCTCCAAGTTTTCCTTTTTTCACTGCATATCGCACATATAGTTTTTGCTCATCATCAACATAAGGATAAGAAAGCCACATAGAAAGATAAAAAGGCCCTTTATATCCATTTGGCGCTTTACCACTTGCAATACCTTCATCATGAATATTAATAGTTTCATAAGCACCTTTTACGCATACTATACGTAAAGTTGTTCGTTGCGTAAGATATATTTTATTGTAACCAACATGCCAAACAGATCCTGGCAATATTAAAGCGCGAGCACCGCCACTTCCTAGGTATGCTTTAAATGATGAATCTTCAGTTTGATTTTCTATAGCAACAATACAAAGATGATGATTATCACCCGGCAAAATTTGCTGAGAAGCTACAGTTTCTGCTCCTGCCTCACCTTGCACAAAAGTTATTATACTTAAACCACTTAGTATTAAAAATAATTTATTCCACATATCCAATTTCCCCCTTAAAAAACTATTGTCTTGAGGGGAGCTTAACAAACCCCTACAAGACAATGCAAGTCTTCTTCTTGAAAGAAAAAGTTCATTTTTTAGTAGAACGCCGTTTAATCCAATTGTCAGCAAATTTTTTGACAGTTCTCGTAATGGTATCATGCATTTTTTTGACACCACTTGCTGTCATACAATATTTACAATTACCCAATTGATGGCGTTGATGAATTTGAAATCCAACAGGATTACGATGTTTCATAGTAGCCTCCATTTTATATTAAGTATAGCAATCAACCATAAGAATTTTCAAGGGTTTGTGCCCTAAAATAAAGGATTTTTTGGCAAAACTTAAACATTTTTTATAAGTTGAGGCATAGGAGCTGGGATAGGCCCTAATAATCTAATAAATCCTTGAACCACTTCATGGCGAGCAGCCGCCCATATATCAAGATCTAAGGTATGGGTTGCTTCATCTTCAGGGCATAAAGAATCCATATAATAAATATATCGCTTCCTATTATTTTGATGAACCAAAAAGGCTATCCAATGGGCATCTCCAGCTTCAAAAAGCTCTTTATGGGCAGAGGTATTTATAATAAATGCATAGGTGGCCATAGTGTCTCTTTGCAATGCTTGAAGAGCATCGGTTGTATGCCTTATAATTTCTCGCTTTACCTCATCTATAGTTTCTGGATTAATTAATTCAGGGCTTGAATAATATGCAAAACGGTCAATAAAGACCACATGGCTCTTAAGATCCCCTATTTTATTAAAATCTGCAGGAACAAATGGGACCAATCCTGCTCCAGGAGAAAGGATTGCAAATCCTTCTGATTCTTCAGCATTTCTACCTAATACAAATTCTCTACCAAAGGCAGCACCTCTACGCGGAATCACTAATTCTAAAGCTTTTATTAAGAAGCTTTGATACATTTTCACATCTTGCATATTTGCGAACCAGATGATGCCAGATTCTGGCTGCGCAAAAGCATTCATACCAAAAATAGCATTTTTCATAGCTTGATATAAACAATTAGTTCCTTCGCTTATTTGCTTTATTTGAGCTAAAGAAACATGCTGCACTTCTCCCCTATTCGTTGTTATTTCTACTACTTCTGCTACTGGCCATAAATCCGCTCTTTTTCTTTGATCAACCACAGGGATAATAATCACCCCATCATACTCCACAGTTTGCAAAGGAAAGCATTGCTCTGCCCCTTTTAATTCAAGAATTTCATGAGTTAACTTTTCATAAAAATCTTCTACTGGCCTTGGCGATGATGATGATAAATACCAATATAATCCCCCTACAGCCCCAACTCCTAAAACAGCTCCTCCAATCACAACTCCTGCTTGCGATCTTGAATCAAGCTTTGAATACCATTCAGTTACAGGCCTAATCCATGTTTGAACGGCATCCCACCATCCAGCATGCATAAAGCCAGAAAAGGTTAATAAACATACCATTATAATTCGTTTCATAAATCTCCCCTTTTCTTTACTATACGGCTTTATAAGCGATAAGGGCAACAATCTCATCAATCGGAAGATGGATATCACTTGGTAACTATGATATGTTTATATGAACTTATTATTCTTTAAAATAGATCTTTATGAATACATCATCATCATCTAAATATCCTCAAGGCCTTTTATGCGTTTTAGAAGGAATTGATGGATGTGGCAAAAGTTCATTATTACAAAATATTGCACAAACTTTGCAAGCAAACTACCCCTTAGTAACCACCAAAGAGCCTGGGGGGAAAACAGAACTAGGTAAACATTTAAGAACCTTAATTCAGGAGCAGCCAACTCCTATTATTCCAACATCTCAGTTTTTGCTTTTTGCTGCAGATCGCGCTCAACACTTTACTGAATTTATTATTCCCCATTTGCAAAAAAACTTTATCGTTCTTTCAGATCGCATGGCTGATTCTTCATTAGTATATCAGGGCTATGGTAAAGATTTACCTATAGACACCTTGCGCATGATCAATCAATGGGCCATGCAAAATATACAACCAGATATCGTATTTTATATAAAAATTGATCCTGAAATTGCTCTTCAAAGAATGCATAAACGCAATGAAGGATTTTCTCCTTTTGAACAAAAATCAGTGCTACCCATTATTCAAAAAATTGCCCATGGTTATGATGAAATTTTCTATAATCAAAAACATGTGATAATTTTAGATGGAACGCAAAGTTTAGATGAACTTACCAAGATTTGTGTAGAAAAAATCATACAAGCCTACCAAGCAAAAATATCATGAATCATCAACAAGCATTTTTATGGACAAGCAATAGCTCACAAAGTTTAGAGCAAGCTTTATATGCATATCTTAATAAGCTTGTAAATCAAACGCAAAGCGCTTTGATATATGAACAAATTTTAAAAAAAGAACATCCTTGGATTCAATGGCTGTATCCTCCATATAATGCAGCGGTTATTGATGATTTACTTGAACAAACACGATTTCAACTTGAACCACAAGAATATCGCATTTTCATTTTCAACGACGCACAAACTTTAAATGATGCCAGCGCTAATCGATTATTAAAAAGCATTGAAGAGCCACATCCTGGATATTATTTTTTATTTTGCACCAATAAACCACAGCTTATATTGCCTACTATTAGTTCGCGCTGCATTCATCATTTTGTTGAAAGCAACAAATCAGCGCAATCACATTTTCATGATATTTTGCAACCCTTTATACAGGCGCAATGCAATCAGCCTGTAGAATTTGCAAAGCTCATTGAAAAATACAAACTCAAAGAAATTGAATCTTATCAATTATTCGATCAATTATTTGAACACTGGAGTAGTAATTTACATAAAAGCATCAAACTTCAAGATCAAGCCTTACATCAAAAATCACTTCTTGCCTTAAAATTAATTGAACAGGGCTATCAATTTTTGCCTATGGCTGGAAGTAGTAAATTATTCTGGAAATATTTGTATGTCCTCTTTCATGAAACGTGTAAGTAGCAAGATATGGTGGTATTTTTTTACTACACTTGAAGTGCAACTTTTAATTTTTCTGCTTTTACTTCCTATTTTTATTTGGTGGGGAATTCCTTACTCAAAATATGCATATTTAGGAAATATTATTTTTCTTCCTTTTTTATGGATATTTCTAGGATTATCACTTGTTAATGTGATACTGGAATATTTTTACATTCCCAACGCTTGGCTTATTTTTTTACAAAATAACATCGCAGATTTCTGGATTTATATTTTAAAATGGTCTCATGCTTCTTGGCTCTGGTGCATTCATACAAAAATGCTTATTCCTTGCATCCTGCTAGCAACTCTTATTTTTTATCTTTATACCTTTAAAAGATATACGCACAATTTTCGCATGATGCTGCTTATCATAAGCATTGGTTTGATAGGGATTGGAAATTATGCAAGCACCCCTTCATATGGAATTTGCTCACTTACTCATAAAAAGAAAACCTTACTCGTATATAAATATCACGATACATTACACATCCTGGATCATGGCATGCTTGCAAGTTTACAAAATCCAAGATCTTGGATCGAATACACGCTTTTACCTTTATGCTGCAGCAAATTCGGCTCTTATACTATAGGTTCTATTATGCTTTATAAACCTTCTAAAAAAGCGCGGGCTATTGCTCATATTATTAAGCAATATAGCCCGCATCATTCATGTACAATTTCTCAAAAAGAAATAACAACAACTATTAATTCTTAATAGCCGAAAGATCTCATGAAGCACTTTTAGGATAAGAAACAGCCTTGTGGAATTTTGTTCGCTCATCAAGAAATGCTTGGAATTTTTCTAGAGGTTGAGAACATAACTCAAGTAATTTATTTGTTATACCCTTAATAGGACTGCTATACATAGAATCTGTGTATAACCATGTACTTTTTCCATTTTTTTTCCAAAGTACATATCCTATCCAATGGTATCCAGAAGCTGTATCTACAGAGCTTAAAGCAGTTGTATTAATAACAAATCCATATATACCATCTTTATTTGTTAGTATACTTTTTAAAAAATCAACATCTTTATCCCCAGAGACTTCTGGATTTTCCATATAAAGAAATAAATCAACAATACGAATATGCGCATGCAATCCATCTGGAAATAAATGTTCTAAGCCATCTGGAATCAGGCATTGATTAGAAGTAGGCCCATGCAAAGGAGTTATAACTTTTTCTAACTCTGTACCAGAAGGATAATCTCCCCGAGGATTCGAAATATAAACACGATTATCATTTTTATAACGATAAGGAATCACAAATTTAAGCCACGGCATCAGCAAATTCGTAAAACTTGAAACATCCTGCATTCTATAAAGCATTTCTTGAACTATTTCTACAGGCCATTTATTCTCAAGCATTTGGCAAACAGCAAGCAAATAAATAACATTCTTTAAAGCATGATATCCGCAATTTAAACCGTCTGCTCCTTGCAAAGCTGATACTGAATAGCGCACTGGAACGCCCCCAATAATGCCAAGATCAAGATCTGGCCCAGCCCATCCGCCACGTCCCTGCTGATATACAGGCAATATAGTAACATTGGTATTAAAAGAAGTAAGAACTCGAGGCATTGAAGTGGATGCTATAGAATATAAAACATTTGTATCATATAGTTTTAAACTGCTCCCGCCGCCAGGAACTGTGATATGAGAAAGCCCCACATTAGTTATATTTTCTAAAAGCATTTGTGCTACTTGAACACTTTCTTGTAATAATTGAACCGCATCTGCAGCAAATATATTACCCGTTGCCACTACACATAAAAATAACATTTTAAATTTCATACTTGCTCCTTTTATGCAAGAAAGCAAAGCATAAAAAAAGGGACTTTAAAAGTCCCTTTTTATTTTAGTGATTTTTTATTCATCCCATTGCAATGAATTTGCAGATTGATATTCTGTCACCCGCGTTTCAAAGAAATTCTTCTCTTTACTTAAATCAGTTGCTTGAGACATCCATAATAAAGGATTTTCTTTATAATAAATTGCTTCTAAATCAAGACGTTCAAGACGGCGATCTGCAATATATTGAACATAATCACAAAACTGACGGCTTGTGATTCCAAGAAGACCATCAGGGCAAGCTTCAAGCGCATATGCCATTTCAAGTTCAACTGCTTTCTTAACTAAAGCAACAACTTCTTCTTGAAATTCTTGAGTCCAAATTTCAGGATTTTCATATTTGATTGTGTTAATCAGATCACATCCAAATGCTAAATGCAAACTTTCATCGCGCATAATATACTCGAATTGTTCGCCAATTCCAACCATTTTATTATGACGTTTGAGTGAAAGCATCATAGCAAACCCAGCATAGAAGAATATCCCTTCCATGATCACATAAAAACCAATTAAATCCCGAAGAAACTGCTGAATATTTTCAGTAGTTTTAGTTTCAAAATTTGGAGCCAACAATGATTTTGTCAAATTTATTACAAACTCATCTTTTTCTTTAATAATATCCACAGTTTGATACATGTTATAAATTTCATCAGGATTTAAACCTAAAGAGTCACAACAATAAATAAAGGTATCGGTATGAACTGCTTCCTCAAAAGATTGACGAAGCAGATATTGGCGACATTCAGGATTTGTAACATATTTATACACAGCAAGTACTAAATTATTCGCTGTTAAAGATTCTGCTGTCGAGAAAAAACCTAAATTTAAAAGAATCATTTTACGTTCATATGCAGAAAGCCCTGTTGGCGATTTCCATTGCTCAACATCACGCTGCATTGAAATTTCTTCTGGAGACCAGTTATTTGCAATGCCACCTTGATAATATTTACGAGCCCATAAATATTTCATAGGTAATATTTTATTAGGATCTGTTTTTGAATCATTAATAATTGCCATGGTTATTTCTCCTTATTTATTGACAAGATTCACAATCAGGATCGGCCAACAAACATGATTTTCCTGTTGTATCAGTTTCTTCTGATACAATCTCTTGTACTTGTGTAGTTTCTATTATAGTAGTTTTTGTATATTCCTCATTGCTCGTAGAAACTGTTTCTACTTTATATTCACGCATTTGAGTATAGCCAAATTTTTTCGCATCTAATGTAGATTTTTCTATTTGGCTTGCACCCAGGCTTCTTAAGTAATAGAAACCTTTTAATCCAAGACGCCAACCATACATATATAAATCATATAATTTTTTACCAGAAACACCCTGCATAAATACATTGTGCGATTGGCTTTGATCAATCCATTTTCCACGCGCAGCAGTCATTTCTACTTGACGCAATGGATCAAGTTCAAATGCAGTTTTATATTTTTCTCTAATATACACTGGGATTTCTTCTATAAATTGGATGCTGCCATCATAATATTTGATCTTGTCTTGAATATCTTGATTCCATAAACCAATTGCTTTCAAGTCTTTTTCAAGATAACGATTTGAAATCGCAAATTCACCACTTGTATTTGATTTTGCATATAAATTTTTAAATACAGGTTCTATGCATGGATAACAACCAGCAATATTTGAGATCGTCGCTGTTGGTGCAATTGCCATTGTATTAGAATTACGCATACCGAATTGGCGTACATGCTCACGCACAGGAGCCCAATCTTTGCGCACTTTTCCAATCATAGGAACTTCTATGCCACGCTCTTTTCCAAGCAACTCTAAAGTATCAATAGGGAAAATATCTCTGTCCCATTTAGAACCTTTAAAACTTTGATATACCCCACGTTCTTTTGCAAGCTGAGAAGATCCCAAAATTGCATAATAAGATATCATTTCTGTAATCTCATCCACAAAATTAAGCGCCTCTTCTGAATCAAATGCATATCCTTTCATAGAAATAGCATCTTGAAAACCCATAATGCCAAGCCCAACAGGGCGATGCCGCATATTTGCAGTGCGAGCTTCTTTAGTAGGATAAAAATTAATATCAATAACATTATCAAGCATTTTCATGCCAACTGTTATAGTTTTTGCTATTAAAGGTTCATTAATAGTTCCATCTTCATGAAGCATACGAGCCAAATTAATTGAACCTAAATTACATACCGCAGTTTCATCAACACTGGTATTTAACGTAATTTCTGTACATAAATTAGAAGAATGGATAACACCCACGTGATCTTGAGGAGATCTGATATTTGAAGCATCTTTAAATGTATTCCAAGGATGTCCTGTTTCAAAAAGACGTGTAAGCATCTTTTTCCAAAGCTCACGAGCAGGCAATGTTTTAAAAAGTCTTATTTTTCCCGTTGCTGCTTTTTGTTCGTAGACTGAATATAGCTCTTCAAATTTTTTTCCATAAGCATCATTAAGCCCTGGCACTTCCTCTGGGGAAAATAATGTCCACTTCTCATCTTCTAAAACACGCTTCATAAATAAATCTGGAATCCAGCTTGCTGTATTCATATCATGAGTACGGCGGCGCTCATCACCAGTATTTCTACGTAGATCAAGAAAATCTTCATAATCTATATGCCATGTTTCCATATAAGCACATACAGCACCACGACGACTTCCACTACGATTAATTGCAGCAGTTGTATCATTTGCAATTTTCAAGAAAGGGATTGTTCCTTGGCTTCCAATACCAATACTTTTAATAAGTGCACCAGTGCCACGCAATGCAGTCCAAGCATTTGCAACGCCTCCAGACCATTTTGATAATTGCGCATTATCACCAACACATTTAAAAATGTGATGAAGATCATCCCCAACATATGTAAGATAACAAGAACTTAATTGTGAATGTATCAAGCCTGAATGCAATAAAGTTGGAGTGCCGGGAACATAATGTAGTTGTGAAATGATATTATAAAATTCAATTGCATCTTGCACTTTATTTTCAGATTCTATTGCAAGTCCCATTGAAACACGCATCCAGAATGATTGAACAAGTTCAAATCTACGGCTATCAGTATTTTTTTTTAGATATCTTGTATATAAAGTTTTTACTCCTAAATATTGCATAAGATGATCTCTTGTTGGAACAAGATGCAAAGCAAGTTCATGCAAATCAAAATTTAAAAGTCTTTTATCAAAAATCCCAGCTTCAACGCCTTCATGAATGCCATCAACAAAGGCCCTTTTATAAGATTCAACACGATTCTCAATTGTAGGAGAATAACCTACAACTTCAGCAAATATTTTATTATGCATTAAACGTGCGCCTAAAAAACTATATGCCGAATCACGTTCTGTTAACTGAGCAACAACGAGAATAACATTATCTTCAAGAATGCGATAAGTTATACCATCAAAAATATTTCGCTCTACCTGTTGCACTATTAAGGGAACATCAATTTCAGGTAGCGCTACAATATCAGCACAATTTTTTAAGAAATCTAATACCAAGTCTTGAGAAAATACTACCATTTCCCCATTATGCATTTGAACATGCATCACTCCTAATAACCCACTACCATATACTGTTGAATTACGAGGATTTATATTCTGATTATCCACCACAGACTCCCATCTAATTTTACAAATAGAAAATACACACCCACACCTATTTTTTAATCATGTATTCTGACAACTCTGACCAACTCAAGTTATTCAAAGTTTACAAAAAACTTGTAGTAAAGGGTTTTTTATTCATTTAGACATCCAGAATAACCAAAATGAAATTCATAAGCAAGAAAAAAAATATTCATTTTTTTTTAATTCATTCTTCAGTTTTTTCACGTTTTGACGCCCACATTTATTTCAGATAGAAAACTGGCTACAATCAAACTTTTTTTCAAGAAATATAAAAAATATAAAATGATTTCTTTTAAAATAAAAATAAATATAAGGTAAAATTTATCTACATTGACTAACTATATAAAAAATTTAATATGTGATATTATCATAAAAATAAAAATTTATGAGGCTCAAATGATTTCCCCATTAAAACAAATATATGCTTTCTGTTTACTTACCATAAGCTTTTCATCACTTCAAGCATCTGATCAAGATTTTATAACAGAAATTACCCTTGAAGATGTTTTAGTAAGCACTTTACACGCAAAAGACTCAACCATAATTATGGGTTACATGCATCATTGCTCATGGTGTGTTAGCACTAAGCCACATTTTAACGCACTTGCAAAGCAATATGCTTCTAAAATGAAATTTTATAGTGTAAATGGACCACAATTAAATTTTGCACAACACTTAAATACATTTACTACTGATCAGAAACATATTGGTAAACATATTTTACCAAAAATAAAGCGCCAAAGACTTCTGGGTATGAATGAAGGGATACAAATCCCCGGATACCCAATATTTATTTGCATCAAGCGTGGAGAAATTGTAAATATTCACGTAGGCGGCTGTTCATTAGAAATTCTTGAAGAATTAATAAAAGAAGTATTGAGAAAATAACTATTCTTTTATAATTCATTTTAATTCTTTTAATGTTAGTTTGTAGTTAACTTCTACTTCTAAAGCATCACCTATTTCCAAACATGCTTTATATGAGATTTCTTCTGCTAATGCAGCTTCTTGCAATAAAGATTGCGGTAATTTACTTGCTTGAAATAATTTTCCAAAAGCTTTAGTGAAAAGAAATGGAAGTTCTGTAAAAAGTGCAATTTGTTCAGTAGTCCATTGCGTAATATCTTCTGCAGTTGCATAATACAGCGCTTCGCCAGTATATTTTATAATTTCTTTAAGTGTAGCAGCATCTTTTGCTATTTTTTGCAAAGCTCGAGGATGCAAAGCTTGTACATCTTGCAAAAACATTGCATTCTCAATAAAAAGATTTGCTGTTGCATTAATCAGATCTGTATGCGCTTGAGGATTATTATAAAGATGGTATAAAACTTATAAATAACATATGCTTGTAACATTATACATATATTTATTTTCATCCTCTTGTGTAGGATAATAAGGTTCGCATTGCACTTTGCCTGCATCATCTACATAGAAAATAATGAATTCAATTTTAGCTTCGTAATATTCAAATACTTT
>Ga0172380_10000549_pt1 | contig 71881 bp, 105 predicted proteins | sample Leawe162metaG_FD_119747 | JGI IMG/M metagenome (GOLD analysis project Ga0172380, IMG submission 119747) | Leachate microbial communities from a municipal landfill in Southern Ontario, Canada - Leachate well 162 metaG | ecosystem: Engineered > Solid waste > Landfill > Unclassified | place... | reverse complement strand
GTGGTCGACGCTCCTGTGGTCGACGCTCCTGTGGTCGACGCTCCTGTGGTCGACGCTCCTGTGGTCGACGCTCCTGTGGTCGACGCTCCTGTGGTCGACGCCCCGGTCATCGACGCTCCTGTGGTCGACGCTCCTGTGGTCGATACTACAGAAACCAAAAAATAAGGGTTTGCCATGATTGACGTTAGCGGATTTGGAACGGGAATCGCCATCGTTGCGTTGCAATCGTTTCCGATGGGATTTTCTCTGTCTAAGTTTGCTGACGACGCAGAACCAATCTCTGCAAAGGATATCGAGGCGGTTGGCTATGAGATGCTTTATGATGGCACGCTCTTTTCTTTCGACAAGGCCGCGCCAGTTGAGCTCTCCGTCTCGGTTATCCCCGGCAGTGATGACGATGCCAACTTGAAGATTTTGTTGGCTAGCAAAAAAGGCGCAAAAAAGCTGATCCCGTTGTCCGACGTAACGTCAATGGTAATCACATACCCGGACGGGGGCAGGGTTATACTCACCAACGGGACCATTTTGAGAGGTCCGTTGGTCGACAGCATCGAGACTTCCGGCAGAAAGAAAAGTAACACGTTCACATTCGTATTTGGCGGCATCACCGGGGCTCAATCGGCCACCCAAGTCATCGCCGATATTGCCCAAAGCATCCTGGGATAATTCCACATGGCCAACAGCATCATTTCAACCCTGCTGGGGTCATCGCCGTTCGTTGTATATAACCAATCAACCAAGACGTCAACCAGGTTTGACGTTAAAATCGTCAACGCGTCAATTAAGTTGACTGCCGAGCCTCAACGCCAAATGCTTGAGGATGGCTCCACAGTAACTGACTCAAAGACTGTTCGCCCAACAAGGATGTCAGTTGATGTGATCTGTCCAGACTTGAACGTGCTGGATCAGGTGAACTCAATAATGAGTGACCGAACATCACTGTACCAAATTACTTCACGCGGCTTGATATTCGCCAATTTGATGGTCGACTCGGAGTTCATTCGTCAGTCGCCTGACATGTTATCTGCGAGTCCGGTAAGGATGTCGTTCAAGCAAATTCTAATCGAAAACGTCAGCCCGGTCATATTCGCCAATAAATCCGACTCTTCAGTAATCGAGCGCGGCATTGCCGCCCTGAATAAAGCGAAAGACTCCGTTGCTGATCTGTATGCCAAGATTAGCACGTCAATTAGTGCATAGGTGACCCATGGCCAATTCAGCACTATCCTATCTTTTCTCTGCCTCGCCATTGAAGATCACCAATGAATCGGACGGCTATCAAAGCTGGGCTGGTTTGGCAGTCAAAAGTGTTGATGTAATGCTTGAGTCCTCTGTGACAGATAACCCGCTGTCCAACAAAAGTTTTACCGAGGAGTCCATTTACACAGACCTCCTTGACGTTGATACTCGAAACGGCAAAATCATCCGCCCTGTCAAGATCAAGATGACCGTTATAAGCACCGACCTATCAACCATTGAGGATATGATGGGTGCGCTTGTGAGTCCAACCAGGACGTTTTCCATCACCTCTAAGTCGATTATATCAGAGGCGATGATGATGATTGACTTAACTATCACGCAATCTAAAGATATGATATCGGCAAATGAACTAGTTGCTGAGTTCGAACAGTTCAAGCCTACTATAGATGACGCATACAACCCGTCAGACCCTGCCAACAGATCGCACTTCGGCATTCGCATTCAACTTCCTGGTAGTGTCGCAAAAGACGGGATTAAGAGCGTTACTGGCAATTTGACCGACTCTGTGCAATCGCTGTATAATAAAATCTCAGCCAACTTTTAGGTGTATCATGATTGAGATCGTAGGCAATAACGGCCAAATCAAAACCGTCAAAATCTATCCATTTTCTGCAATGGAAGGTTGGGATATCCAGCGCAAGTTTTTCGACTTTGCGTCGACCACCGATAAAGAGGCGCGGCTGGCCTACATCATGGAGGTTTTGTCCTTCGCAAAAGTGATCGTTGGCGAGAACGAATTGCCACTGAAGACTTCCGCGTTGATTGACAACCACCTTGAGACCTGGAAGAACATCCAGATCGTTTTCGAGGCCGTCCTGCTCTTCAACGATATCGATCCAAAGACCCACGCAGAAAAGCCTAGTTATTGGGCTGCTGCAGGCGCTGAGATGGCGGTGTCGTTCATCGCAGAAGCCACCAAGTTGATGGGTCCTGCATTCAAGATCGTGGCTGAGGCCAATAAGGAGTAACCACGAATGTCGTCTGAAATGGACAAGTTCATCCTTCAGTACCAAGTCGAGTTCAAGGACGCGGTGCAGAGGCTTGAGCAGCTCAACGAGAAGGTCAAGAACGTAAACGAAGGCGCCAAAAAGGGTGCTGATGGTTTCGTTGACTTTTCCAAGAAGGCGACTGATGAGGTCGGCAAGCTAATTCCAGGCGTCGAGAAGGTGACGGTGGCAGTCCGGGCGATGGGTGGCGAGTTCGCTATTGCTGCTGTCGCAATTTCCGCGCTGGCCATCGGAGTCAAATCGGTAATCGAGTTGAGGGCGCAACTCGGGGCGCAGCGTCTGGCTGGCATGGAGACTGGCGTATCAGGATTGCGCATGGAGGAATACCAGCGCAAGTTCGTCAAGAATTCTGGCGGCACGGTCAACCGCGAATCGACACAAGAACAGGTGAAGAACCTTTCGGAACGGCTCCAAGCAGCCTATGCCGACCCGACCCGCATGGGCACCGAGGCGCGCACCTTTCGTTTGCTCGGCGTAGACGTAGGGGCTCGCGGCAAAGGTCAGACCAACTTCAATGACGCCTTCAGCCAGCTGGCCACCCGTTTCAGCCAGATGCGTCCAGATCAAGTCCAAGGGGTCGCCAAAGCAATCGGGATGAACCAAGACTTTGCCCTGACACTTCAGAAGATCGGGCCGTCCATCGGCAAGGTGACTGAGATGACCGCCGCCGAGGTCCAGAGTCGCCAAGGCGCTGAAGCATCCATGGCCAAGTTCAATGCTGAAATGGCGAAATTCGAGGAGCAGATGACGCGACTTGAACGCAGCCTCGGCGAAAAGCTGATTCCTGCCTTCACCGCGTTGATCACCCTTATCAACAAGGTTGTGGACGCGATCCCTGACGAGACGAAACTGCGACACGTAGGCGGTACGAATGGCAAAGGAGGCGTTGACGCCATCCACACCAGCGACGTTGCGGCCAGATATGCTGGTGGCGCGCTCGGCCCGCTCGGTGCCATATACGGGATCGGTAGTTGGGCAGGGAAGCTGCTCGGCAGGAAGGATGATAAGGTCAAGAAAAAATCGGACAGCGAGCCAACGACGCAGCCAACTTCTGTACTTGGAAAGAATGCCAAAGGGACCGCTGCGACCTCGCTGGATGACGTCGTTTCTGCGATGGACAAGAACAACCAGACCAGCATCAGAACGTCGTCCGACATGCAGATGGCAATCAACATGTTTTCTGGTGCCGTTACAACGTTCGCAAACGCCATCGACGAACGCCAGGCGTGGGCAGCTTGGGCAGGCGAGGCCGGAAGGGCCGCAGGACTATCGGCGCCAGTCGCAATTGGCGGCGCGGGCCTTGGCGCTGCGTCTCGTGCGGTCGGCGCGACCTCCTACGATGCGATATTCCAAAAGGAGGCACAGGCCAACGGGGTTTCCGTTGACGTACTCAAGCGTATTGCTCGTGTCGAGAGTGAGATGAATCCGAACGCCAAGAGCGGTGCAGGCGCCGAAGGTTTGATGCAGATCATGCCCGCCAACAAGAGAGTCCTTGGTATCACCAACTCCTTTGATCCTGCACAGAACATCGCCGGTGGCGCCAAGCTTATGGCAGAAAACCTCAAGCGGACTGGAGGTAACATGCGCGAGGCTTTGATGATGTATCATGGCGGTTTGGACCGTAGCGCTTGGGGTCCATTGACAATGGCTTACCCTGATAAAGTGCTCGGTGACTCAGGCATGGGTGGCGGTGGTGGCGAAGGCAAGCAGACCATTGCGCGCCGTCTGGTACAGCAGAATATCGCGGCGAGACTCGGGGTGCCGCTTGATCAAATACAACAAGGCGCCGTAAACAAAGGTGATGTTGCCTGGGCCACTCAGCAACTCAAGGCCGGTGTGGCAAACGGGATCTACACCCACGAAAAAGAATTGATGAACCCGATGTTGCCGCAGTCGACCCGCTCGCGCATCATGAACGAGCTGAGAGAGCAGCAAACGGGCCTTCAGCAACTGAATCAGTACTCGCCTGGTGTCGAGGAGAGGGCACGCCCCGGCGAGCGCTCCATCACAGTCGGCGAGAACGCAATCACCATCAACGTGAACGGCGTCCAAGACCCGAAAGCCCTTAGTCAGATGCTCGATAACCATATCAGCGGAAGCCTCGGCGATATTATCAATAACGCAAACTCGGCGATTAAATACTAATGGCAATGAAAGAGCGCGTTATCAGAGTCACCTTCACACTTCCTTCAGGCGACGTTGTTTTGACGGAAGGTCTGCGGCTGAACATTAGAATCAGCAAGGCCGCGCTAGCGATCCAGAACAAGGCTGTTATTGAAGTGTTCGGTATGGACACCAAGATGCGTGAAGGGCTTCTGTCCCAGTTTACCGCCTGGAACAAGCGCAAGGCAGAGCAGGGGGATATCACGCCGCAATGGATTCCGGTCACGATTGTCGCCGGGTATAAGCAGGACGGGAATGATTATTCATCGCTGGTGTTCAAAGGCGAGGTGGCGTTGGTTGAGTTGTCCTCACCTCCTCCAAACATCGGAGTAAGGATCACCGCGTACACTAACCAGATCAACCGTACCAAGTTCGTAACCAGCCCAGCCCCGGAACAGGCCACGCTTGAAGAGTACGTCGCCTGGGCAGCGGGCCAGATGGGCCTCGGCACAAACTACGAATGTAAGACCTCATACAACAAATCGATCATTGTCAACCCGTCGCGCTCAACCCATATCGCGGCCGCGCTCGTGATCGACATTCAGAACGCCTATCGCCAAGATATCGCTGCCTATGTTGATGACGGCCGGTTGATCGTTAAAGACGTAGCCAACCTCATCAACGTTGACTTAATCACTGAAGTAAAAACTTTCGTTGGCATCCCAAGTTGGACAGAATGGGGCGTCGAATTCATGACGATGTTCGATCCAAGCATCAGGGTTGGGCAAGCTGTTAACTTGACTTCTGCTATGAATCCAAGTATAAACGGAAGTTATGTAATCACGGAATTGGACTATGACATTACCAGCCGTGATAAAGCGTTTTATGTGAGAGGGAGCGGCAGCCCGCCTGCTTAATATGGCCAGACTAACTAAGACCTTTGATGCGTTCGGAGTAAACTACCGGACCTATCAGTACAGCGCAGTATACGGACTCGACCTCATGGAGTCGTCCGGTGACATGACGCCGTTTGAAATATTCCTTTTTACAGAGGCTGAGTACGACGGAAAATGGCACAAGTTGGATAGTCGATACGCTATTAACGCTTATGTATCTGACCTGGCAGGGATACTTCCTCCATTCACGGTCATGAGGGCTTTGATGGGCATTGTAAGCGAGTTCAACTTTGGCTTTCTATCTTCATGGAAAGGGGTGCGGGTTCCTGGTCGGTTCCTGGACGGCGCTACGACAGTCGTCAGCGCAAACTCCAAGCCTCTGGTGGCCCAACTTCAAGAGAATGGCACAGCCTCACTTAAAGACCTTGAAGAATATTACTCTCTTGAAGACGCCTTCAAATTGTTTGATATAAACGTCGCCAAAGGAGTGAACGACGCAATCGCAAACGAAGCCGCCGCAAGGATGGCGAACAAACGATAGCCTTTGCCTGTTAGGGCGCAAGCCGATATAATCCCGTATCCCCAAGGGAATCGACTAGATGACCACCCTCAAGCCTTTAATTTCAGGAAGTAGTCCAGCCAGAAAACGGCTGGTTACTGCCCTTGAAAGTTTACTGTATTCCAACTCCATCAACTTTGAGAATATGCTCCCGGCAATTGTGAAGTCATACGACCGAACAACTAACATTGCTACCGTCAAGCCACAAGTCATGTTTGTTGATGTCAACGATGGCGGCGTGCCACGCAATGAAATGGCATCCATACCCTGCCTGGCGCTCGGCGGCGGCGGATTCGTGATCAACTTCCCGATCAAAGCCGGTGACCTCGGATGGATTCACGCGGCAGACCGCGATCTGACGGCATTCAAAAAGACGCTTGCAGACTCCAAGCCTGGCTCCGGCACCCTTCACAAGTTTGCTCAAGGAATGTTCATCCCAGACATATTTCGTCAGTACGTGATCAACGCTGAAGACTCCGAGTCGATGGTAATCCAAACGACGGACGGGACCACAAGGATCGCGATAAAGCCTGGGCAGATTAAAATCACCGGTGCTGCGTTGGTAGTCGATACCGCACTGACCACCTTCAAAGGCGAAGTTGCCATGGAGAAGTCGTTGACGGTAGCCACTGAAGCTACAGTCGCTGGCACCCCATTCACGTCCCATGGCCATATAAGTAGCTCCCCAGGCCAACGAACAGCAGGCGGCGCAATACCATGACAAGCTATAAATACCTGATCGACACTGGCGAAGTCGCGGCGGATACGGCAGACCTCTTGGCTGATGTTCAGGCCGAGTTCCGTTTGGCGTTCGGCGCGACCATCAATCTTAGTGCCGCGACATTTCAGGGTGCGTTGGTGACAGCCGAGACCCTGGCGCGATCCAACGTCATGAAGTCGTCAGTTGAGCGGGCGAACGTGATCAACCCGAACTTGTCTTTCGGCACGTTCCTTGATGCGGTCTGCGCGTTCAACGGCATCAAGCGCGGCTCCGACACCTCCACCATAGGCACCAACGTACTGGTCACCGGAGACCCGACGACCGTTGTCACAGCAGGCTCTAAGGTCAAGACGGCAAGCGGTGACGTGTTCGCCATCGTCACCGACGTCACTATCCCTGTCCAGGGCTTCACGCTGGCAAACATCGCCTCGGTTGCTTATGGTGACATAGACCTTCCAGTCGGCGAACTGACGATTATTGACGGGATCATCGGTTGGGGTTCTGCTGTAGTTAACAGCGGAACGACAAGGACGCCAGGCACTTTGGCATTAACCGACCCTCAACTGAAAAACGCCCGTCGCGTCCGACTCGCGCAATTTGGCAGCGGCAGCACCCCAGCCATCATCGCCGCGCTCAGCGTAGTGCCCAACGTAACATCGGTTAAGGTGGTTGAGAACAACTACGGGACCACCGGCCTGCACGGAGGCGTTACGTTCGCCCTGCCCAATTCTATTTGGGTTTGCGTGGCCGGCAGCGCGGTAGTCCAGGACGTTGCCAATGCGCTTTACGCAGCCCATGCTGGCGGATGCCCTTGGGAATACGGGACTACAGGCAACGGGATTCCTGCTGGAGGCACGGACGGCATTGCAGTTGTTGATTCATTGTCTGGCGTCACTTATTACGTCAAGTACACCACTCCAATTTTGTTTGATACTTACGTCAAGGTAAAGGTCAAGCAGGGCAGCTCCAGTACGTCTCCGGTCGAGGCCATCCAGAACGCAATGGTGAATTATGCCAACGGACTGGTCGAAGGCGAGGCGGGCTTTGTTGTCGGGGCGAGCGTCTCCGCGTTCGAGCTTGGCGGCTCTGTTTCGTCCACGCTTCCTGGCTTATATCTGCGTGATGTATCGGTGGCTTGTGTGCCTGCTGGGTCAGCCGCGCCCGCGCCAAGTGCTTATTCATCTGAAGTTGCGATGGGCGCGTTTGACCAAGCGCAACTGGCCTTCGGTAACGTGCAGGTGACCCTCGAATGAGCATGATTCCTTTCAACGGTGATATGCTGCAAGCCATGAAGTGGATGCAGAATAACGCGCCCATGACTCAGGCGTTCGTAAACGGCAAGAAGAATTGGTACAAAACCAACTACGATTCGTTCTGGGCTGATTGGCAGGAGCAGATTTTTGATATCAGAACTGCCACTCCGTTCGGCCTGATGATCTGGTGCATCATCCTCGGATTGCCCGCGACGGAACTCAACTTGCAGGCCGTAGTGTATGCATGGGCATACGGGAAGAATCGCGAAAACTTCATATACAGCGGCACCGACCCTGCGCTGGCCAACCCGAACTTGACCGGTGGTAACTTCTATGGCGGTGGCGATTCCGCTTTGACCAGCCTAAGTGAGATCAGAAAAATCCTTCAGTTGCGCTATGTAGCGCTGACCTGCAATGGCAACGTGAAGTACATCAACTATATGCTGCGATTCATTTTTAACGATGACCAGCCATGGGATTTTTCCGGCGGCAAATATCTGCGGCTGGTCGACTGCACCGCAAGCCCAAGTAGCGTTTCAAACGTGCCTGGCGCGTTCAAACTTGAATACCGAATCGGGCCTAATATGGGCCTTTCCTCTCAACTGATTAACTTTCTGAACAATGCATCCAACGGCGTCCTGCCGTCGATGGCAGGCAGTCAATCAATCGCAGTCCAGGAGTAGAAAATGGCACTAATCAAGCCAGAATTCTTGCAGCGGCCATTCGCCGATTCAGGAACTATCTCGCAAGTTCCTCAGACCAGCCCGTCTGGCTTTGTGAACTACACCGATGGCTACACGTCATCGTATGAAATCAGCCTTGCCGCGAACAACCCGCAGGCCAAAGCCGTTGAGCGTCCGATCCAAAACTATCTGTTCAAAACTCTCACCCAGAATGCTTTGGCTTGGCAGCGGATGAGCCATACTGCTTGGCAAGGCGCTGACGACGGCAACACGGTCGGGTACGACAAGGGCGCGTTTGTGCTCCGGGCCGCTGCTGGTGGGGAGGCGTTGCTTTATCGCTCCCTCGTCGACAACAACCTATCCGACCCAATCAACACCCCTGCAAGTTGGGAGGTCCAACCAACCGTCGCCACCACAGTAGGCAGAATCCCAATGCCACTCGGCGGCGCGAACGGGGCCAGCGCAGCGCCTATCAATGTCGGTGTTGACTTCAACTCCGTTCCGACGGGTACATTTGAAGTTGTGTCTGATACCGTCGCCGTCGCTTGTGCCAACCTGCCTATCTATCCAGGCTCGCCACAAGCCCGCGCTGGGCTGCTGGAGGCCATCGGTTGGACCTATCAGACCTTCTCCTACGTCCACCAGCGGTACACAGATCGCATGGGCAACATGGCAACCAGGACATCGCTGAATGGCGCCTGGGAGTTGTGGAACTTCAAGCCTAGTCTCAATCAGGTCCAGGCTGGCGTCCAAAACTATTCCACGATCACAACGACTAACGGAGGCGCCAACTACACCGGAACGACTACGCCGCCGCCTCAGAGTATGATCGACGGCATGGAGATTCGTGTGATAATCGCGGGCGCGGGCAACCTCGCAAACGCTACGTTCAACTACGCAAGTTTGACCGCTAACGCGCCCATCTTCGGCATGTCCGGCGCTCGTGTAACCGCCAACGAGCTGCGACTTGGTTGCTCAGCCACTCTTCGCTGGAACGCTGGCAATGGTTGGCTCATCATGGCCGTGTCTGGCGGGTTCCTGTCTGGGCGGTATACTGCGGTGCCTAGCCAGCTCGTCGTCGCAGGACAGGCTCAAGATGGCTCGATGACCTATTCCACGGACACCGGCAGCACAACGACGACCAATGCGTATTTCGCCGAGTTCGTTCCGCCTATTCCAGGCCCAAGCGCCGGTATGGTATTGCGGTTCCTCGCGGCCACGACCAACACAGGCTCGCCGACCTTCCGTTGTACCGCCTCTGGTGCCGTTCTTCCGATTCGCGATATTTCTGGCGGGACTATTTCTGCTGGCATCATCCAGGCAGGCTCCATCTGTGAGATCACTTACAACCTCGCCCAAAACGCGTGGCTTCTCACCGGGACCACCGGCACTTCGGCTGCGAGTTCGGTTCCGGTCGGCGGCATCATCTTGGTGTCAACCCCTACGGTGCCTGTCGGCTTCCTGGAGTGTGACGGCTCCCTGCAAAAGATTGCTATGCTGCCGTCGCTTTACGCGACCATCGGCACCTACTACAATGCTGCCGGCGATCCATCTGACTCGTTCCGCCTCCCTAACGGCCGTGGCGTATTCATCCGTGGCTTCGATAATGGACGCGGAGTAGACGCAGGCCGTACACTTGGATCATTCCAACAACAGGACATTCAGAGTCACGCGCACACCGCGACGACGACAGTCAGCTATTCAGGCGACCACACCCACGCCGTCTGGCCATTGGCAGGGGTAAACAGCGGCGGTAACGTTGTCAATGCCCAGGTTGGCGCCGGCAACACCGGCCCAAACACCGGGCTGGCAGGCAACCACACGCACACGGTTGGGGTGACGATTGCTGCTGCTGGTGGCGCTGAGACTCGCCCTATTAACATGGCTTGGATGTATTGCATCAAAGCGTTTGATGTGCCTATCAACCAAGGCACCATCGACGTTGCCGCGCTCCTGACCCAAGTGAACGCTCAGAAACGCATGGCCCCTGGCAAAGCCGTTTATGCAAACGCAGGCAGTTATACTTTCATCGTACCTAACGACGTGACTTCGACCTCTGTGTTTGAAGTGGACGTCTGGGGCGGTGGTGCTGGTGGCTCAGGCGTCCACCCATCCCTCGGGGCCAACGGTGGTGGCGCAGGCGGGCACTCCTATCGTCTCATCACCGGCCTTACGGCAGGCCAGGGTATTTCCGTGATTGTTGGATCAGGCGGTTCTGGTGGTGTATCTGGTGGCGCTGGCGGTGCTGGCGGTTCTGCCGGTACGCCCAGCTTGTTCGGCTCTTATTGTGTGGCGAATGGCGGTGCCGTATCCGGGTTTACCGGGACTGTTTGGCCTCCTGCTGCCGGCGGTCAAGCGTCGGGCGGCGACGTCAACTCCAGCGGTGGATGTGGCGGTGCAGGTCAACAGATCGGGGCCACAACCGCAGGCGCTATGGGCGGTAATGGCGGTGACTGCCCTGGCGGTGGCGGTGGCGGGCGCGGTGGCTGGACTGGTGTCGTAGGCAGCGCAGGGTCGTTCCCTGGCGGTGGCGGTGGCGGTGGCGGACCGGCAGTCGGTGGTGGCAACGGCTCCGTTGGTTGCGTACTCATTAAGTACAGTTGATTTTAACGGCCAAGGACGGCCAATTTGGAGATTAAAAATGCTTACCTCAGACATCATCGTGATCGGCGCAGGCGCCAAGGCGGCGAATGCTCAGCAATGGGTGCAACCGATCATGGACGCGTTCGCGTTCTTCAAAATGCCGAACCCAAGCGCGAACGTACTTGCGGCATTCCTGGCCAACGCTGGTATCGAGACTGGAGGTCTTACGCGCTTGGTTGAGAACCTCAACTATGACGCCAATGGCCTAGCTCGCACTTGGAAAAATCGCTATGCGGTCGACCCTGATGCCAAGATCAAGGTTCCAAACGCTTTGGCTGTCAAGTTGGCCAACAAACCACAGGATATTGCCAATCAGACGTATGGCGGGCGGTTTGGCAACGGGCCAGCAGAAAGCGGTGACGGCTGGAAGTTCCGAGGGCGCGGCCTATTCCAGACCACGTTCCACGATAACTATCTGGCCACAGGGAAGGCACTAGGACTCGACTTGATCGGAAACCCGGATCAACTTGCAGAGCCTGAAGCCGCTGCCAGGTCCGCTGTGTGGTACTTTGTTAGAAAGGGTTGCGTGCCTTACGCAGAGGCCGGTAATATTTCGAAGGTGGTTGAGATCATCAACGGGAAGCCGCCATGCACGGCGAACGATGGAGAAACCAGGATTCTACGATTCAAGAATGCCGTGGCCGCGCTCAACGCTTAATCCATCCCAAGGAAAAGCCCCCTACTCGGGGGCTTTGTCGTGTTGCAGGGCTTGCCGTTCGGCTGGCGGAGGAGGGGCTGGAGGATCAGTGACCGACGCTGCGTAGTTACCGGCAGCGCCCAGAATACCAACCAAGACCGCCCTTGCTACTTTGTCCTTCACCGACTCACCAACAATCTTGGTAAGGAGGGTGATCAAAGTCTCCCAGCTCTGCGGCGATATCGACCCGATGATGCTGTCGAATCTGTTGACTCTCTTTCTCTTTTCGACCATGACGCCACCTTCAATGCTATTTGGCAACTCCTAATGACGGATCACGTTGGCTGCGTCCGTCGTCTGTTGGTTGATGGAAAGCCTAACGGCCGTAAAGTTCCCTCCAAGAACGCAGGAATTATACCCGATCCAACTTTTCGCAGGAACACTTATAAGCTGTCGCAAACTAGCGCCGGACACATTTAATTTTGGACAGGGAACTTTGGCAAGGGAGGCCGGTCTAAGGTTGGATTTAACGAACACTAAACAGCGATATTTACGGGTCTTTCGCGAGGGGTTGCCCGTGCGAATCTACGACGGCGTGTTCGTTTCCTGGGAGGTCCGGGCCGGGCTCCAGCAGACCTACAGCAACAAGCCAATAGTACCAAGTAAGGTTCAAATAATAGCGCTCGCCATACCCTTCATCGGTCCTGAGTGTCTTTATGGCAGATTGCCGCAGCCCTAAACGAGCGGCTGCGGCAACCTCAAAGCGGTCCCGCTCCTCCTGGATCAATTCCCAGGTCGAGACCAGCGGAATCATTCGCCTTCAGTCTTATCAGGACGAAAACTGCTCATACGCGGCTCGCGCAACAGACCGTTGGTAGACTCGCCGAGGGCGTGCACCTCGATGATGGACCCAATACCGCCCTCAGGCGTTGTCTGGTCCTGCCAGATGGCCAGACGCTGCTTATCCGTGAGCGTACCGCCACCAACCAGCTGAGGCTTGCCTTTGTAGGTGCACTCGAACGCGCCGAGCATGCCGACAAACTTGCCCTTGCCTTCCACCAGGCCGTCGACCTTCAAGTCCACCACCAGCAATTCTTTGTCCTTGAGGACGGTGCCGCACGATCCAGCCCCGGCTTTCCAAACGCCCGCCGACGCCTTACGCATGTAGCCGTCGACCGCGAAAACCTCTCCATGAACTTCACGGCAAAGATCGATGTAATTTTCGCAGTCGGATTTGGATTTGGACTGGAATGCTTTGCGGAAGATGTGGCCAAAACCGAAGTTGCGAAGCGCAAAAAGCACGCCGTCAATCTCCCAGGTTCTTGTCGAGTAAGACACATTACCCTTGCCAGCCAGAAAGATGTCCAACGGCACCATATCCCAGATAACGGCCTCCAGCACGCGCTGCTCGCCTTCAGCATAGCCGCGACGGAATGCCCCGTTGATATCGCTGTGGATCATGTTTGCGGCCCAACCTTCGACAAACAGAACATAGTTGTCGTGGGCCAACGATTCCATTGCGCGCAGCTGACGATCCAAAGCACCGTTGACCGGCTCGCCCTGGCGAGAGAATGCGTATGCCTTGCCTTTGGCTTTGATCAACATGCCGCAGCAACCGTCATATTTGACCTCCCAAAAGTCATCCAGACGGGCGTCGGCTGCGGCCAGAACCTTCGGAGAGAGATTTCGCGGCTCGATGGCCTTGTGAACAAAGTGCTTACGGGCGGGGAGTTGAAAAGTCATTCTATGTACCTTCTGGTTAAAGAAAAGCCCGGACGGGTCCAGGCTTTCAGTATAACTGGTTTTGAGGATTAAGCAACGACTTGTGTCAGTTCCTCGATGATTGACGCGAAGCGCGGGTCGGTGGACTTGACGTACACGCCGTTGTACATCACGCCTACGCGGTCCTTGATATCGTTGTAGGCGCGCAACAGGCAAGTATTGACGTCCAGGCCGTAGCGCAGCGCCGTCTTGACCAGAGCCACAGCCAGCTGGCCGATACGGGCTTTGGCGTCGTCGTCTTGGCCCTTGGCCAGGTTATCAGCGAGACGGCCCAGGAGAGCCAGCAGGCTCAGGTCGGTGTGTGGGAAACCGGACGTGGTGGCATCTGCGTGCAGGGTGATGATGTCGGAACCGAGTTGCCGCGACATGATCGTCATGACGACGAATGCGTCACCGATGCCGTCGATCACCTCGTCACGGTCGCCGATGGTCACGCCTTCAGCCCATTCGCCCAGCTCGGACACCAGCTTGAAGAATTGCGACTTGGCGTCGGCGCCGTTGATGATATTGCGGGCGTGACCCCAGCCTTCAATCTGGCCGATTTGTTTTGGATCGAGAATTTGTTGGCTCATGTTATTTACTCGTTCTGGAGGATTTGATTGCGTCATAGGAGCGTTCGCAGGTCAGTCCGCGCTCGATGGCTTGGTCAGCGACTCCTGCCAAGACTCCCGCTCTTTCGTCAGCGCGGCTGAGCACGTCGGCGAGCACTCTGGCCCCCTCGGCAGCTGCCTTGCTTGAGGAGACAACGCAGGTACTAAGGCGAGCCTGGCTTGCTGCCAGTTTACTGACGTAGGCGTCGACGGTGTTGCGCAGCCCGTCACGAGACTTCCGATCAGCATCAGCATCGGCAACTGCAACATCAATTTTCGCTTGTCCAATTTCTGCACCCTCTGCGACGGCTTTTGCGTCGGTGGATTCGATAGTGCGTTGAGAATCGTTGAACTTGTCGGTGGCCTTTTGGTCATCGGCCAGGTGATCGTCCCAACGTTTTTGCCAAGTTGCGTTGGTTTTGACCGTGGCGAAGTACGCGCCGAACGCCACCAAACCAGCGGCGATGACCAAAATACCAACTACGCCAGCAATGTACTTGTACATGGCAAACCCCAAAGGAATGGCCGCCCATAGGACGGCCAGTTGATGGCCTAGAACTCTTCAGCGTTGGTCGGCTTGGCATCCATATCGCCCTGGGCCGAGGTCGCATCGGCTTTCGCATAGTCTGCCTTGACTTCGCCAGCTACAACGGTGCGGTAAAACTCTTTGGCAGCCGCGTAGATGTTTTTGTCTTGGACCAGGCCGTCCAGCGCGAACTCGATACCGGACCAGCTACCGGATTCGTTCGAGCGACCGGCGGTGGTGACTTTGACCAGGTTAGCGAAGGTTGGCGGCGTTTGCAGGCCGCGAGCGGTGTTGACTTTTTTCTGCTGGAGCGAGGTCAGAAGTTTTTTGGACGACTTGATCTGCGACGACGCCAACGACAGAATCGCGGTGCCGTATTCGCCGGTCTCCGGGTCTATCACGATCACAAAGTGCGAGCGGGTATCAGAGTAATAATCGCTTTTCTTCTCGTTGATATTGCCTTCGGCGTCGGGAACGTAGTAGCGGCCATCGACCACTTTCAGCTTGGTTTCGTCGGCGCGCAGGGCTTCGACTTCTTCAACCGAGAACTCGCCCTTGTAGCCGCCATCGCCTTCACGACCGCCCCACAGAATGTAGGTGCGCTTGTAGGCGCAGGGAACGATATGGAGGCCGGACTTGCCGTCGTACAACTTGCCGGTGACGGTGTTGAAGAGCATGCCAGCCTTCGCGCCGGGGATGTACTCGGCGTGGTCTTCATCGACTTTCGGCGACATTTTCTGGAGGATTTGCAGGAAAGGAATGGCAAACGAGTCTTTGTCAGCACCCTCGAAACCGGCGTTGCTACCGAAGTCGCTTTCATCCATCACACCGAGGTCTACAACGGCCAATGCGCCGTCTTCCTTCAATGCAACGCCTTTGCTATCTTCGGTTTCGGTTTTCTTAGTGGTCATGCTCTGTACCTTCTGGTCTGAATGTTACAATCGCTCTTGCGACTGTGGGAGGATAATAAACGGTAGTTCTGGGATAGGCAACTACTTTTTCTTGGCTTTAGGCTCTTTGATTTTGGCCTCTTTGAACTCAAACACGGAGAATGAGCGCGGCAACGTCTCGCCCGCTGCCAGACGTTCCTTGACGAACGACAACAAGGTGGCCGGGTGGATATTGCGATCCAGGGTGGCCATGAAACCGGCTTCCTGAAGGGCTTTCTGGGCCTTCACGGCAAACTCCATCTCACCCTTGCCGAACTCGGAGCCGACTTTGGTCTTGATGATGCCGTCGTACCCGTGTTGCTCCAGCCATTCATAGGCCAAAGGCTTCTGCTCGGCAGGGATCGAGGCGTTGACCTTCGGATTGATGGAAATTACGCGACCATCGACCATTTTGAACTCGGCCATGCCCAGTTCGTCCATGATGTTTGGCATCAAGACGCGAACGATCTTGACCAATTCTTCTTGCTCTTCAGCAAGTTCCTTGGAAAGTGCCGTGATCTTGATCTCCTGGGTCTTTGCCAGGTTCGCGAGCGCCGTCAAGCGTTCGATGGTGTTGTCAGCAACTTCCACTTGAGCATTGGCATCGTCAAAGTAGTCGATTGGCGTTTCATCCAAATGACCTGTTACTTCACCTGTCATAATTTCAACTCCAGCATGAGATATTTTCTGGTTTGCCGGTCCCACTTCAGCATCTTGACGCTGGAGTGTTTACGGAATATTACGCCAGCGCACAGTGCGATGACGGTTGGATCACCGACCGCCAAAAGGTAGTCGTCTTGCGTGAACTCTTCCAAAGAGGACTGGACGATTGACGCGATACGGTCCGTGAAGAGGATGTCCTCAAACTCGCCGACAATCTCTTTCAAGGTGCCAAACTGCGCAGCCTCGGTAAAGTCGAATTTTGGCGTCAATACACCATTAGTGGCGCGGCGAACAATCTGTGGGATGTATACGGTACTCATCTGTTCAATTCCTTTATTGGCTATGGGTCGATTATGCCGCAACCCGAAGGTTACGGCAACCTTTTCGTCAGTCTTTCTTGCGGTCAATGACGACATCGGCCAGGTGAGACTTCATAGCATTCGAGCGAGCGATTTTCTCGTCGATGGTGTCCTCACCAATAAGGTCCCAGTACACAACGTTGTTGACGGTCCCGATACGGTGGCATCGGTCCTCAGACTGCATCCGCAGCTCGTTGTCGTCTGAACAGCTGTAATAGATCGCGGTTTCGGCCTTGGTCAAGGTGATCCCGATACCACCAGCAGCGGCGTGACCGATAAAGCACTTGATACTTCCGGCTTGGAAGTCGTCAATGATCTGGTCACGATCTTGCTTAGCGGTCTTTCCGTAGTACATGGCAGAGCTGACGTTGATCGAGTCGAGAAAAGCCTTGATCTGGATCAACTCCTGCTCGAACATCGCCCAGACGATGAAAGAGGCGTCCGGGTCGCGGTCCAGGAGACCTTCCACGATGGACTTGAACAAGGCCATGCGCGGGTTATCCTCTGGCGGCAATAACTGTGCCTCGCCATAGATGTTGATGAAACCAGAGGTGATCTGCTTGAGCTTGGTACGGGCCGCGATGGCTTCAAACGAAACGTCCTCAGCAATCCCATTGTCGCGCTCAAGCAGATAGCTGTACTCAGCCGCGACCGTATCGTATACCTTGCGCTGATTGGCGGCCAGCTCGAACGTCGCCACCTTGTAAATTTTGTCTGGGAGGTCCAAGCAGTCTGCCTTCCTTACGCGATAAGAGTGCGGTGCGATCAGGTCTGACAGCTTCTCCAGGTTACGGAACATCGGCACGCCGTTATCGTCTTTGGCGACTACCTGCGGAATCCCACGGGTTTTGCCGGCGAGCTTGCGCATGATGGCGATCATCTGTGGGTGGCCTGGGTCGAGAAGGACCGAGAATTCAGCATTGAACGCCCTGTAGGACTTGGTGCCTAGCAGACCTTCTTTGAGGAAGTGGAACTGCATGAACAGGTCCGTCGGCGCCCTGGTGAGAGGCGTGCCGGAAAGGATGCGACGAGCAGTCCCAAGCCGACCTAGTTCAACCACCTTCTTGGAGCGCTTAGCATCAGGGTTCTTGATGCGGGTCGATTCGTCCACGATGACCATGACCCGGTACGCCCTGATAAAGCGCTCCAGAGCCTCGTAGCCGTTGTTGGAGTTGACGGCCTCTACGTTGATAGCGAATACGCGTAAAGGTCGATCCTCGTGGGCGTAGTGGGTCCGATACATACGCTCAACGTCTTCTTTCGCCTTCTTGCTAGTAGGCGTGCCGCGCCATGCAAAACAAAGTGACTTGACCTCCAGGTGAGTCGGAATCTCGCGGCGAACCCAGTTGGTGTGAACCCCGTTCGGAGCGATCACCGCAATGGCATCGATTTTGTCCAGAAGAAAGCAGCGCTCTGCATCCGCCAAAGTTATCCAAGTCTTTCCGGTCCCTTGCTCCATCAGAAAGGCAAAGTTTCGCTTTCCGTCCGAGCGTTCGAGGCCAACAACTTGGTGGTCCATCGGGTTAGTTTTCATTCGTTAATCCCTTCAAATATTCTATGCATTCTGCCTTGCCAACGGCGGCGACGTGGTACATCAACTCCTCGGTGGGATACTTCTCAAGGTCCATCGTCGGGGTGATCAAGAAGTATACCGTGCCGACTCGGAGTAACACGAACGCGTGTCCATTCCAGCCAGTTCGCCAGGAGCAAAGGAAGCCCAACTGCCCCTTCTCAAACTTTCCTTTCAACGGGCAAGTCGATGCCCGTTTTGGCCACTCATGAAGAGCCTTCAATTCAAGCCAGAAGTTGATCCCGCGACGGTTCGTGCCAAGTACATCAGGCATGGACTCGCCGACCATGTTCTCAATGCGTTCGAGGCGCAATTCACCCTGGCAAGAGTTGGCGAACGAGTCGTATGCAAGTTGCTCCTTGAACTTTGCCATTACGCATCCAGCCTTTTGATGTTCTTGACGATGAACATGCCGATGTCGCGCAGTTTCCAGCCGCGAACGAGGAACCAGGAGCCGTTCGGTGCGCCCTCTGCAATCGGCTTGCCCATCGTCGGGAACTTATCAGGGCGGATGCGGAAGCGCATAGGCGAGTCGCCAGAATCATCAACCATCATCAAGTCAACGAATTGCGTCAGACCCTTCTTGGTCTTACCGCCACGTTTCTTGACGCGGATGGCCTCGTTTTCATCTGCCAATACCTTCTTGGTTAACTTGACGATGCACAAGCCGTCGTCGCCGTCCTTGACTTCTGCCATGCCGATGATCGGGTTGCCGGACGTTACCCCTGCCAGCTTTGGATTGGCATAGAAGTGGCCCCAGAGCGTGTGAGCCTCGAACAGATCAGAGAACTTGGTCTGGGCCTTCGACAGCTTTTCTGCGACCTTCTGGAAAGTCTTCTCGGCCTTCTCATCGGCGTGCCGATTATCTCGCGCCTGGATGAACTTGAGCGCCGTAACCGGACCAAAGCCTTTGGCGTTCATAATGCCGCCAACAAGGCGTCCGTTTGCCACCTTCCAGTTGAGGTCGGAGTGCTCAGGATCAATGGCGGTATATTCGACCCCTTCCTTGGCCAACTCACGCAGAATTGCGATTGTTTGATCATCGTCCTTGGCCGTCCGCAAGCAAGCTGCGGCAAACGCCAACTTGTGGTAGCGCTTGAGCCAGCAGGTCCAATAGGTCACGACGGCGTAGGAGACTGAGTGAGACTTGTTGAAGCCCCATGAGCCGAACGTCACCATCTCATTCCAAATCTTTTTCGCCTGGTCTTCAGGCACGCCCTGGGAGGTTGCGCCTGCCACAAAATCGGCGCCCATCACGTTGAAATACTCTTCACCTTTTCGGCCGGACATAGCCTTACGAACGGCGGACGTTTTCACCCAGTCGAACAGGCCAATTTCCTTTACCACGGACATGATCTGCTCTTGGTAAAGGAATACGCCAAACGTGTCCTTGAGATACTTTTCGAGCTGCGGCACGTCATACGTCACCGGCTCATCGCCACGGGCACGGGCGATGTACTTCTGGGCCATGCCGGAAGCCAACGGGCCTGGGCGAGCGAGTGCTGTCAGGTTGTCGATCTTGCTGAAGCTGTCGACGTTGACTGAGCGCGCAACCGAGCGGACCGCGTCACCTTCGAACTGGAAAATCCCACTTACCCGGTCGCTGTTGATGACCTCGAAAACTTCCGGGTCATCGTACTTCAGTGCGTACAACTCCTCTGCCGTCACAACGCCTGAGTCCTCAATAATCCCAAGAGTACGGAGCCCCAAGGCGTCGATTTTAAGCAGGTTCAAATATTCAGAATCCGGCTTGTCGATCTGCGCAACCCCTTCTGCGTTGACCGTGCAGAAGTCGGTGATTGGCTCATTACAAACCAGAATCGCGGCCGCGTGAACACCAGTGTGGCTAGGGTGTATTTCAAGGTCGCCCATGCAGCGGGCCGCGTCTGGGTAGCGCTCACGGAAGGCTGTGCCAGGCGCCGTTCCATCAAACGTATCCTGAAGCCCCTTCCCGTAACGGGCGTCACCAGATGAGTATTCAATCAGCGCGTTCTTTACTGAGAAAGTTTCGTTCTGGGGGATGAGGAACTTTTTGCCGACCTGCGCCATAACCGACGCGGCCTTCAGAGTGTTGATGTTCCCCATCTTGGATACGTGGGTGACGCCGTACTTCTCACGCATATAGTCGAAAACCATATAGCGCTTGGTATCGTTGAAGTCGATGTCGATGTCAGGAAGGTCAGCGCGGCTGATGTCGATGAACCGTTGAAACAGCAGATCAAACGGGATCGGGTCCACCTCGGTGATGTTGAGGACGTAGCAGATCAGAGAGCCAGCCGCAGACCCACGGGCCGGACCTACCAGCATATGACGCTTGGCGTAGGCCACCAGGTCTGCTACTACCAGGAAGTAGCTGTCAAACTCTTTGTGTTGGATTTGCGCAATCTCTTCAACAAAGCGCGCCTCGTATTCGTCTGTCCACTCGGCGATGTGGCCACGCTCCAGACGGCTCTTGACGCCTTCACGAGCGAGCGTTAGCAGATCGCCCTCCACCTTGATCAGCGGCGCCTTGTTGAGCTTCATGCCGGCCAGTTCGGCCTCGATCTTGTAGGCGTTGGACCAGGCCGACTCGAACTCGTCACGCGTCATGACGTGCTGGAGGGTTGAGTACATATCCCAGCACTCTTCAATAGTCCGAACACCAGCCGAGTCGCGGACCTCCCAAGCATAGGCGTAGTCGACGTGCTCAATCGACGGCATATCGTTGTAGCCGGTTAATACCAGCGGCTTGCCCGTCTCCCGATGGCGTTTAACACCCTGGGCAGCAAGTAGGAGCGACGACGGGTTGACGTCGATATAGTCGAATGCCTCGTCAGGCAAGAGGGCCAGGGCGCCACCAGGAAAGCGCAGGACGCCATCGAGCGACGCGAACGCCCTTGGGGTCATCCCGCCGTTCTGTACTGCCGCAGAGGTGGCTTGGTAGAACAAGCGAAGGTCTTTGGCCAGCATCCAGGCGCACGGCTTGAACTCGGTCTTTTCGCCATCCTCGTCATAGGTGAGGATAGTCACCTCCATGCCGAAAAGAGGTTGAATCTCGTTCTTGATTGCTTCCCGCTCGAACTTGACGTGACCCCAGGTGCCGTTGTCGACGATGGCCGCTGTTTTGGCTCCGACGGCCTTCAAGCGCTCCAGCACCTCTGGCATACGTCCGTACACGTTTCGGAAGGTCATGCCGGTCCGCACGCGAAGTTGCGGAAAGTGTTTCAAATCAGTTGAATGCATCGTACACCCCCAGGGCGCCACAAAGTTCGTGAAGTTGTTTAACGTCGTCCATCGCCCTGTGCTTCTGGACGTAGGGGCCGACGTAAATTTCATACAACTGTTCCAACTTCACGCGCCGACCGTGTTGGTGGAAAGTCTGCTCAACGGTGCAGCAGGGGATTTTCGGAAAGTTCAAACCTTCAAAGTCGAGGCCGTACCGGCGACAATCGTTGATGAGCATGTTCTTATCGAACGATAAGTTGTGCGCGATGACGACGTCAGCCTGGCCAAAGAATTTGGCGATTTGATCGTAGTATTCTGGGAACTGCGCCTTGTCTTCCAGATCGGAATCTTTCAGCCCGGTGATCTTGGTGATAATCTCTTCAAGCACCACACCGGGGTTGCAAAGGAATTCGATGGTGTCGAGAATTTCAACCCCATCCGTAATGATACCGGCGAACTCGATGATTCGCGGCTGGAGCCCAATTAAGGACTTTTGGTGGACGGTTAATCCTGTAGTCTCCGTATCGAACGGAGCAAATTTTTTACGGGTTGGGATGAATACGGACATATTATTGCCTTTCTCTGGGATGAACAAAAAGCGCCCATATAGAGCGCTTCCGTTATTGCCGCAGCTTACTGAGGAGTACCGTCCACGTTCAAGCGGACGATGAACTTCAGGTCGACCCCGATCAATTCGCGGGTGTCAAAAATGACGTAGTTGTAACGGCGGGAGTCCTTGATGTGGTCGTTGGTGTGCGACTGGGTGACGACTTCCTGGGCGACCGGGATGCCTTCTGCTTCGAAGTAGGCGCGGTATTGAGCGAGCTGTTCGGCGGTGACGTGCATGCCAAGGTGGCTGACGCTATCCAGACTGGAGCCGTTTTCTGCCATCCAGTTCGGTCCGTCGGTGTAGTCGAGAATCTCCAGCTCCAGAGGCTTGGTGTCATAGCGCTGGGTGCCATCACCGTCGATATACTCGATGCCGGTGCCAGCCTGGTAGTTGAAGTGCAGATTGGCGGTGTTGGCGCCTTCCAGGCCGAACACCTTGCCTTCCGCCACAACGGTGTCGTGGATCCAATCGGTCAAGCCGAGGTCGGAAAGGAGAGTGAATGCCGCTTGGGTGTTGCAGACGACCATGGCAATTTGTTGGATTTGAAAGCGTGGAACGGTCAATTCAGACATTTTGAATCTCCAGCAGGTAGGTTGATTATTTGCCAAACGGGATATCGGTGCCTGACATGTATTTCCAGGAGCCGGTAGCCAGCAGGTGGACGATGTAGTCAGCGATGGCTTGCGGCGGGGTTTCCAGGCCGTGCATCAGCGCCTTCTTTTGGTACTCAGCGGCGTACTCACGAGTCCAGCCACGGGTCGCCACCACGTTGTCCTCGATCTGCTTGGACATTTCGGTGCCGGCCAGCTTGTTCGGCGAGATAGAGAATACGGTGATGCCGTACTTCGGCGTCAGCTCGTGGGCCATCTGGCGCGTGATCATCGCAGCCGCAGCCTTCGATGCGTTGTAGGCCAGCGAACTGGTCATAGGGATGTGAGAGGCGTTCGAGACGATGTTCAGAACGAACCCCTTGGACGCCTTCAACGGCCCCAGCAACTCCTGGGTCATGTGCACCATGCTGAAGGCGTTGACGTTCATCACCTTCGCCAGACTCGCCAGCGTGATGTCCTCGAACCACTCATTACAGTTGATCCCGGCGCAGTTGATCAGGCCGTCCAACTCCTCGACTTGATACTCCAGGTCAGCAGGAGGGTCGGTTACATCCATCCCTTCCTTGATGTCGTACTTCAACACCTGATGTCCAGCAGCGAGGAGGGCTGTGACAATCGCAAGGCCGAGGCCCGCGCCGGAGCCTGTGACAAGAATACGCATGTTCGTAACCTTCTGTATATCAAGAGAATTTTTGGTTGCTCCGGGTATCGTACTCGGAGCGGTCCGTTTGGTCAAGAAGTAGTTAAGCCTTGATGACTTCGATGTTGTGATCTTTGACAAGGAGTTCAACCATCGCAGCATAGATCGCCAGGTCGTGGATGGAATCTTCATGCGTCAGCTCGCTCTGAGTAAAGCGGGTGAGCTTAACGATAACCAGCTCCAACAGGTGCCACAGCTCAAAGTCTTTAGGTGTTTTCAACTTCACGCCGTGAGGGAACAGCGCGGCCATCACGCGCCCGACCACTTCAGCGTTGTTGCCGTATACAGCGTTGCGCTCCTTGAAGGTCCGCGCCATGGCCGCCATCAGGTCGCCAGCGTCCGGCTTGCGCGTCGGTGGCCGCTCCAACTTCGGCTGGGCAGGGCCGTCGGTTAAGGAGGCCATATAGCCTTGGTGTTCGAGAAGCTGGCGAGAGTCGCGAAGGAACCCAGGGCACGCACTACCGCTCTTATCAAGCACCCAGGCCGGCACGCCTTCTTCACGATACATATCCACAACGTCCTGGCGATCATCGAACGCCACAACAACTTCGCGCCCTTCATCTTTCGCTTTGGCGATGATCTCACGCACCTTAGAACGCTTGAACTCGACTGACGTCCGCTTATCTCCGTCCGGTCGCATATGGAGCGGAAAGCGCCCGTCCAGCAGCTTATGAAAGTGACGACCTAGCTTGCTAAGCGTCACTTCAAAATACTTGATAGGGCGAGCCGTCAGGAACACCACCAACAGGTTCTGTTCAGCGGCCTTTTTGAGATAGCTCACGCCAGCCTCAAGCACCAAGTCGACATGTTGGTCTGCATGGTACGCTTCATAACGGGCGTCACCCTCCAGGCTCATGTTGATCAGAGGCAGACGGTGCTCGTCATCAAACAGGCAACCGTCCAGATCAAAAATTGCAATATCCGGCAAACGCTTCATCACATCGACTTCCCGTTGTGGGCCACAGGGTTTGCCTCGGCTTTCGCGGAAGACCAGAAGACTTTGCGCAACTCTTCACGCTCTTTGGAGAGGTCCATCCACTTACGGAAGAAAGGGCATTGGTATTGTACGATGCCTTTCACCTTCTCAACCTTCGCGCCACCCCAACGAGGGAAGGCGCATTGGCCGGTGGCGACGCAGGCGACCTGTAGGAGCGAATCCGCCCAGGGGTGCTGCTCTAACACCAGCTCACGCATGGCGCGGTAGGCGTCTTGGTACTCTCCCTGGGTACGGGCACAAAGCCGGTTCTTGGCCATATCGCTCATGGTACGGAGGTTGAACTTGGCCTTGATCTTGGTTTCCATGTTCGATGGAACGACTGCGCGGGCGTCCTGGAGTTGACCGCCTGCCGCAACGATCTGTTGATAATGGGCGTCGGCGTCGGCCACCGCGTCATGGAACAGGTTCATCAGAACGTCGTTGTCCTTGAACGCTTCTGGCATGACTACGGGTTGACCGCCCATGTCCAGGGCGCGGCTGGTCTCCTGCTGGTACGCGCCGGTACGGGTCCGCACCAGCTGGTGGGTGAAGTTCTTGCTAACACCTTCGATCTCAAAGATGTAGTCGACGAACTCGAAAGGGGACTTGATGGTATCGAGCATATACGCCCAATGGTCCATCAACTCGGCTTCGGTCATGGTGGCCGGGTCCGCGCCGCGCATACGGGTGGACTTGGTGCCAACCAGCAACTCCAAGGCGTTCGGGGTGACGCTGATCAACTTGACTTTCATTTTGTTTCCACCTTAGGCGACGGCACGCTGCCGCAGCCTGGACAAGGACTAAAGAGGTTTTCGTGACGGCACTTTGGGCACCACCAACGGAGCTTCATTACAGCATGCCAGGTTCGAACGGCGGGTCAAGGTCTTCAACCTCGAACGGCCCGGAGTGATTCGACAGGAGGTTCTGCACCTCCTCGACCAAGCCTGGCAGGTCGATGTGGCCGCGACTCGCCAAATCGGTCGCGGCTTGGATACCACCACGCAAGCGCGCCATTTCAATTTCGAGACGGTTGGCGCGGATGATCTGCGCTTCCAGTTGGGTTTCCAGCTGTTCTTTGGTTTTGCGAGACATGGGTGAGTCCTTCTATCGGGAGTTGAAAGGCCCGGTAAGACCGGGCGGTTAGTTAGAGTTCGATGACTTGGACTGGTTTGCCGTAATCGGCCTCGAACTGAGCCTTGACGCTTTCGATGCTTGCGCAGGTGAAGTGGGTGGTGACTTCGGTCCACAGGCCAGTCCTGAAGTGGCGGATTTGGATGGAGTAGGTTTTGTTTTTCATTTCAAGTCACCTTTCTAGTGGACGTTTCGTTTTGATGAGTTGATTATGCAACAACTCATCGAAACCGTCAAGCACTATTTTGAACTATTTGCCAACATCAGTTTGCGGCTGTACTCGGAAGCGTTGATCAGGCGGCTGATCGCGTCGATGTCGTCCACAACGTCATCGAGTAAGATGTTGCGCCAGGTAGCGAAGCGGCCCAGGGAGAAGATGTTGTGGGCATTCGTCAGCTCATGCATGAGGGCTTCCCGGTCGGCTTTCGGCATGTCGACGATCTTACCAAACGGTTGGGTGGACGTGGTTGCCGATGCCAAGTCAAGTTGAGACTCGTGAAGACCGAACGTCTCCCAAACATCACGGTAACTTACCAGGCCGGTGCAACGTCGGCCTTCCGGCAGAAGTTGAAGTGACTCAACAATCAGAGTATCGCCGGTGATGGACGCTCGGAATAGCAGGCGGTCGGCTTGCGGGAAATAGATGGTCTGGTATACATCCGACGGACACTTCAACTTGCAGCGCCATACGTCGATTGGAGCCTTGCTGAAGCTACCGAACGACGTGCCATGTGCGATACCAGCGGCAGTCAGGTTGACCGGCATAGGCGCGGTCGAGATAACGTCAGCCTTGGCGACCTCCAGGAACTCGGAAGTCAGCGGGATTCCCCAGTTGATACGCTTGTGGTGACGGCCAATGAGGCGCTCATAGAAGTCGTCAGGCGCGATATAGCGCACGACCGGCTCCAGGTTGTTGATAGAGCGACCGGTCACACCACCGGACACCTTGTAGGCGTACTCGTTGGAGTCCTTGATGGAGCACGTCGTCTTGAGGCCGTTCGGGCCGCTGATGGCCTTCTGGACTGTTACTTGCTTGAAGGGGATGCCGGTCAACTCAGACACGGCGGTGGTACGGAAGCGCAGAAGCGCCTGGTGGGTTGCCATGGGCCCGCTGGCTGCGTCGATGATAGTGGCGTCTTTGAAGTGGCAGGCGGCAATCAAGCCCGCCAAACCGGCGCCGACAATAACTTGACTCATACATTCTCCGTACAGCAATTAGTTATAGGTTTTGGTAGGATACGCCAAATCGCAGGCAAAAGAAAGCCCCGGTATTAGCGGGGCTTTCAGTCACGGCCTTGTGTTATTGAGCTTCCTGCTCGTCGGCGTCCTGGCCTTGTTCATCTTCCTGATTGTCGCTGCCAGACGCGTCATCGCCGTCAGGTTGATCAGCCGCTGGCTGCGGAACTACGGTGGAGAAGTCCAGATGGCCCATCTCTTCCAGTTTCGAAAGGTAGCTGCGGACCGGGGTGCCGTACAGCAAGCCTTTCACTTCCTCGCCGAAAGCGGCAATTTCAACCGGCACGCCAACTTCGATGTTGTCCTTGATGTACTGGTACACCTTGCCACGAATCGACAGCGGTTGAGGGGAACTCAGGCCATTGCCGGTGAAGGTGAAGTGGGTAGCGCGACCGCGACGTGCGCCACCGGCTTTGGTAGCAGCTTTACGCTCGGCGATGGCAACGCGACGGGCTTCAGCTTGTTCAGCACGGTCTTTCTTGCCTTGCTCAGCGGCCAGGCGGCGGTCTTCAACTGCCTTGGCGCGTTCGGCGTCGCGTTGTTCCTTGATCGCTGCACGAGCAGCCAGTTTTTCGGCGGCTTTGGCTTCCAGTGCAGCAGCGCGGGCTTGAGCGTCGGCGCCTTTGTTTGCTTCTTTTTCAGCGGCCTTGGCAACACGGGCGGCTTCGCGCTCGGCAGCTTTGGCTGCGTTTTTGGCTTCGCGCTCGGTGGCCTTTTCAGCAGCCTTGGTTTCGCGTTCCAGTTGTTTGGCAGCGGCTTTGGTCTCGCGTTCTTGCTGTTTGGCGAGTGCAGCGGCTTCGCGTTCTTTTTGCTTCTCGGACAACTTGGCTTGGCGCTCGGCTTCGCGCTCGGCTTTTTCGTTGTCTTTGATCAATTGCTTTTGTTCTTTGGTCAGGTCAGCAGTATTGACTTCGGGCATGTTATGAAACTCCTGGAGGGGATAAAGGGTCGGGTTATTTCGCCTGTGAAAGAAGTATGCCTTGGCTGATAGTCTAAGGCAAATAATTTCTTTGGACTTTCCGAAAATAATTAGTTTCCGAGAAGTCCAAAGAGCGGAACTTTATTTAACATTAAAACCGTCGAATGGACAAATAGTCTATTGCGCGAGTTATAGCGGTGTACATCAACTTCGCGTAACTAACACCGCGCAATACTTCCTCGATGATGAGAACGCGCAACCACTCGCTGCCCTGGGATTTATGGATGGTCAAAGCATAGCCGAAGTCAAAGCCGCCGACGCCGCGCATGGCCGTTGTCGCCACGTCTTTGTCCAGGTCGAAGGAGAGCGGGTTGAACTTGGCGTAACGCTCCACTCCATCGGTGAGGGACTTGAAGACGATCAGCATCATGCCGTCCGGTTCATCACTGTCGATGTCTTTCTCTGGAATCTCTTCATAACGGATGACGACACCTTGCTCACCGTTCATCATCTTGTAGCCGTGCTGGTTATAGGTGCAGATCACCTTTTCACCGACTTGCGGCAGTTGCCCTTTGAACCCCAGAAGGTTACGAGCGCGCCGGTTATACTCCGTCCGGGTGTTGTTATAGGAGCAGAGGATCACCGAGTCTTCATCAAGGAACGTCCGCAGCTCCTCATCGCCTATACGGCCATCCCTCACAGTGACGTCGTCGTATTCGCGCACGGGCAGTCGCTTACCCTGGCGGACAAACATCGACGCCCGTACAATGTTACCGGCGTTCCGTTCGATCTGGTCCAGCACCACGTCGGCCATCGGCTCCGTGAAGTAAATCGCGGCCTTTACCGGGTCGACTTGACCGGTGTCGCCGAGCGCCAGAACTGGGATGCGGTGCTCAAGCAACTTCCTGACGTCATACTCACCGACCATCGACGATTCATCCATACAAACCAGTCGCGGCCTTTCATCAAGATCACCCTTTGCCACAAAGATCGGTTCGCCGTCTTCATCCTCACCACGGACGTTATAGATGAACTGGTGAAGGGTCTTGGCTTGAGGGCAACCCTTTTGGCGGAGCCTGGACGCGGCCTTGCCAGTCGGCGCGATGAATACGGTCCAGTCCATGCCACAGCAGAGTTCGGTGATGATCTTGGCTATCGTCGTCTTGCCCGTACCGGCAAAGCCTGCCAGGAAGAAAATTTGACGGCGGTGCTTACGCTCCTGCCAGCCCTTGTACCATTCCACGGCCTTATTGACTGCCGCAACTTGCTGATCATTGACCGGAACCTTGAAGCGCTCGGCCAAGTATTCCTGGGTGTATGGATGATTCATTTTCGGGCCTTTTTCGGTAGGGCTTCGATTGAGTTGAGGTCCAGCTTTTCCGTTTGGTCCGTCGACCATCCGTTGTCAGCCTTCTTGAAGCGTTTGCCGTCCATGTCCACCCAGTCATACTGAGTCTCGCGTATCGGACGATTTACGCCGGCACCACCTTTGGCTTTTTTGATGTGGCCGAAGTGGGTGGTCTTGTGGGTCGCGCCGCGAACGTCGATGATTCGCTCAACCGTATTCACCAGCAGCTTCGGATACTCCTGGGTGGCACCAGATAGAGAGCCGTCAGTCTTGCGCCACCATTGGCCCTTTGACTCCATCCAGAAGTTGATGGTCTCACGGAGTCGCGCCGTTCTGCGTTTGCCGTGGACGTCGATGATGATGCCGCTGTAATATTTGGTCTTCATAACCTGCTGTCCTATTAGAAGAAGGTTTGCGCCGTTGATTCGGCAGGCGTACTATAGCGCCAAGATGATTCAGAAAGCAAATCGCTTGCCTTTATCGTCATAGTGGAGCAGAATCGGCTCAGATTCAACAAGTACAGAAGGCCAACCAATGGCGACACGCAAAGAGTTAGAACAGATAGCGCACCTCCACCATGTATGCCTCGAACTTAGCGGCGTCATCAGCGAGTTCCGTGCTATGCCTTGTTCCAGCCTGGAACAGCGAATGTTTGGTACGGTAGACCGCTATCAAAGGCGAATTCGCGAAAACGCACTCACACCAGATCAGCGCGACGAACTGCGCGCCATACACGAGAAGGAATGTCAAGATGAACGAAGCGATCAATAGCTGGGAAGTCAACCAGGGCAAACGCCTGCTGAAGCGTCTCCACAACTCCGGCGTGATGGTCGGGATGGAGTTGGCCTTCCTCCATCAAGCGCTGATGACTGCGGCTGCGGCGGTCGCCGTTGACCAGGCCAAAGGCGAAGGCTTGAGCGCCGAGGATTCGACGGCCCGCGCCATGGCGATGATGTCGTCCATCAAGCACGTGGAGCCCAGCGGTCACATGGGTCTGGACTGCTATCGCATTCTGGTTGAGAACGGTTCGGCACCAGGCCGCGTGAAGGCCGAGCTTGACAAGGTGCTGTTTGTCGCCGGTATCTCGCCGAACTCGCCGAACGAGCTTGGTACGCTGGACTGCGTTCGTGGCAAGAAGTTCCGAGGTGGTGAGTTCAAGATCATCGCGGTTGATGAGGCAGTTGGTATGGCACTGGATGTGGCAAGCGGTGAAGGACTTGACCGACTCGCGGCTGTGACAGGCATCACCCGCAGTTATGCTGTCGAGGTCGACCAAGAGTCGGCTGATCGTTTCCCTCAACACAACATTCCACGGGATAATTACTGATGGAAGTCACCGAGAATAAGCGACTGATGTACAGAACAGCGGCCAAGCGCGCCAAGGCCAAGTTGCGCCCAGGCGACCGTATCAGGGTGACTGCCTGTCCAGGCAACAAGCGCTGGGCGACCTTCGACCACTTTGAAGGTGAATGGGTTATCTCGCGCACCGGCCAAATCTATCATCCGGCAAACATCGACAAGGTGTTTGATGAGCTTGTCAACTTCAAGGAGTCAAACTGATGGACCAAGTATTCATGTACGAACAGACCGGAGTTGAATCCCCTGCGGTCACCACGCCTTACTGGGCAACTCACATCGTCAGACGCAATGTCGATGGGAGGCTCTTCTTTGCCCGTCATCAGTTTGGGCACAAAGCGTATTTCACCGGAGAAGGCCCGACGTTCGAATTTCACCCGGACGGTTATACCGTTCACGACCTCGTTACCCTTTACCAAAAAGGCAAAGCCGCGACGGTCTGCAGCTCTGAGGGTGAGACGATCCTTGTGCATGAAAAATGGTGGATCCATAACGGCTCAAAGGGCGAGTTGATTAAGATCATCATCACGCACTTGACCGATAAGGTCATTACCATCGAGACGTGCGATACTGCGGTTTCCAGAACCTTCCTGCGCGAGCGCGTTACATTCGTTGAGAGGGCTCCTGATTGACCTCCAAGACGCGCCTGGAGCAAGCAGAGGAGTTCCTACGGGAACTCCAAAGCACCATCCCTGATACGGAACGGGTGATGGCAGGCTATGCCGAGGAAGCGACCGTACAAACCGACGCCAGCGGCAAGAAGGTCAATGCCGGTTGGTGGCCGACACCCTGGAAGGCCGGCAAGTACATTAACGAGCGAGCGAACTGCTATGCGTGTATTTCATCCTCCATCAAGACGCGCAACGAAAAGACCGGGCAGATGCGATTCTGGCGAGGTGAGATCAGTTTTGGTCATGGGCTCGCGCTCATGGTGGACGACATCGGCTTTGGTAAGGGGTCTAAAGGAGGACTTGGCCTTGAGCACTTTGAGGCTATTCTACCGCCAACTGCTACGGTTGAAACCTCCCCAGGGAATTATCAGTTGTGGTACTTCTTTGATGCACCCCAGGACTCGCTCCTGCACTTCAAAGCCCTCCTGAATTGTTTCGTTGCCAACGTCCTCAAAAAGGGCGGTGACAATACCATCAAGGATATCTCGCGATACGGGCGTATGCCTATCGGTATCAACAACAAGCGGGAGGCCGATGGCAAGTTCAAGTACCTAGTGGACGGTAAGCCATATCAGGTACAGCTGGTGCAGGCGGACTATTCGCGCCGGTACGCCCCGGAGGATATCGCGGCAGCGTTCGGGTTCACAATTGTCGTGCCGCAAAAACCGATCATCCAGATAGATGAGGATGAGTTCAAGTTTGATGCGGTATGGCTGAAGTTGGCCGACTACATCATGTCCAAAGCCAAGATGGGCGAAGGCTCTAACGGCGAAGTATCGATGAACATGTCAGGCAAGTATCGTGTGCGTTGCCCTTGGGGCGATGAGCACTCGAACGGCGATCCATACGGAGCGTACTTTCGCGGCCCGATCCCCGGCGCTGAACACGAGTTTGTTTTTGGATGTGCTCACGACGGTTGCCGCAAGTTGCACCGACGTACCTGGGCGGTGTTCGTTGATGAGGTGGTCATTCCGACTATCGCTCAGCGACTCGACAACATCAATAGCAAAGCGGCAGGGTTGAAATAATTTCCTAATTACTGAATAAGGCGTTATAGTCTCGCCAGGCATAACGCCCTTCTGATAGCCAGAGGATTCAACATGAAGATTAACATCATTTATGGCTCCAAAGCCGACGTCATCCGCTTGCCTCTCAGCGACCTGATTAAGAAGTTCGATATTGACATCATGTTGATGACGGACGTGCTGGACTCCAGCTTCATTGACGACGTATACGACATTGGCAGCTGGAGCTTGACGCGTGAGGCTTGCGTACTCATCCTGGCCACCGACCCGATGCTCACCATGGTGACCTTAGATGCCCTTTCGCGGCAGTTCCCGGCCATCGCCATGATCGTCGACGCCCAGCAGGCCAACCGTCCTCAGCGGCCCGCGAATATGCCGTTGAAAGAGCCGGTTGACTGCATCACCAAGTCTGACCTGACTGACCTTCGCCAGCGCCAATTCTATCGCTCCGAGTGGCTGCGTAAGTTCGAGCAACAAACCGACGAATTGCTGAAGATGACTCCAGATGAGATAGCTGAGATCAGCAGCATGATCGGTGGTATGGCCGCAAGATCGCCGATGCTCTTTGGACTCCAAAAGGATCACTTCAAAGAGAAGAACACCACCATCACCGACTCGTTCAAGAATATCCCTTTCGTCCGCACCGACAACCAGCCTCCATTCGAGAAAATCCTGCCAGGAGACTTCCGCACTCCAAACAATATGCGCTTGACGGCCAACCAAATTCGCCTGGAGCAGATCAGTCGCGAATATTATGGCACCATCCAACTTGGCCAGCGCCTGGCGACTAATGCCGTCGTAAACCCTCCACGCCCAGGCACCTACGCGGACATGTCTACTGATGAAGTCATCAAGGATTTGACGGAGCTGGTTGAGCTTCTGAAGCCAGACGACAGCGATTTGCCGGAATAGTTCCGATAGTCGAGAATAGACGCCCGACCAACTAGCCTCACGGCCAGCGCCTCAAAGTGTAAGCGCTGAAGAGATTTAATCACCATGACCAAGCAGCAACTTTTCTTGATGATTTACCAGGCTACCAGCTCGCCTGAAGCCCAAGTCGGAATTCACGGTGTCACGGACTTCGACCGCCAACTATCAGTCCACGTAGCGCGCAACTCCAACGGGGAAATATCCTACATCACCATGGAGTTTGTCGGGCCTCGCGCTTGCTTCCTTTCCTCCTTGATCTTTGACGGAAGCGGACACCAGGGCACCGGATTCTCCAACTTCAGCATGCCCAAGGTTAAGTTGAATCCGCGCCAGCGATCCCTTGTGTTGTTGAGTTGCCTTTCGTTCCTGATTGAAAACGGCATATTGAACGCTAACTTTTCGTACTTCGCAGAGCGAATCAACCTTGAGCACCAGGCTGGGCGAGCCGGGTTCATCGAGCATTACCGGCGCATGATGAGGGCCACAGGCGACTACTTGATAGCGCACCCAGAATACTATACAGGCCCGGACAAGCCGACGGACTACGCTCAATCCATCAACTTTTAATCTGGCATAGGAGAGAGTTATGTCAGATCATAAAGAGACGGGTTCAGACCTGCCAGATGACGACAGCGGCAACGAATACTTTGATATAGGCGGCGTTGAGGACACCGATCAGACCGGGCCTGAGATGGCCGCAGCGGCTGATGAGGCCAAGAAAGTTATTGTCAACCTTCAACACCGAGCAACCGAGGCTGACTTGGATCGCGCCGAGGTCTATGCGGAAGGCAGCTTGGTTAAGCGAGCGAGGATGTTAACGCGCCTCGGCCCGTATGCGATCAAGTTTGTTCACTTCAAGAAGGGCAACCCGAACGACCCAATGGACATCGGCACCCGCGCCAAGCCGGACTCTTTGATGAATCGGCACGCGGTTTACGACGCCCTATTCGATAACGGCAGCGGCAAGGTGCCGTATCCCCACTACGACACATTTAAGGGCCGTCTAGTCGACCACGAGGGCGAAGTATTCGGCAAGAACCTTCGCACCAGGGAGCTGGTCCAGGCGTTGGACGCAGCAGGGATGGAGAACCCCAAGGATAAGGAGGTTCAAGACTCCCTGCGATCCTGGGCGTTGGACCACAAACGCGATTCGCTCGCCTGCTACTTCAACCAGACGATACCACAGTGGGATGGAACGTCGCGGCTTGAGTCTAAGCTGATTGAATTGTTCCAGCCTCACGATACGCCGCTGACTCGGTTGGTTGGCAAGTATTTCTGGCTAGCACTTTATATGCGTATCAACTTCCCAGGCACATTCGCTCCTATCTCGCTGTCGTTGATCGGCGCCCAGGACGCGGGCAAGTCTTGGTTTTCGGTGTTGCTATGCCGCCTGCTGACTGGTGACCCTTCGACCGGGCCGGTGCAACTCGACTTGAGCGCCAAGAACTATAACCAGTTCCTGCGCAACATCACCGGCAAGAGTCTGGTGGCGAACGTCGGTGAGATGGCGGGCTTCAAGAAGGGCGACATGCTCCGTATCAAGGAGTTTGTTTCCAAAGGCGAGGATGACCTGGACTTCAAGTTCGAGGACAGCCAGATCAAGCAGCGCCAATGGATCATCATCATGGACGGTAACGAATACTCAGGGCTCCAGCGAGACGATACCGGCAACCGACGCTTCTATCCTTTATTTGCCTTCCAGTCGGCCGACGTCAACGGACAACCCAACTGGGAGAAGGGCCGGAAGATTGACTACACCAACTTCAAGGAAGACCTATGGCAGATCATGGCTGAGTGTCGCGCCTGGCATGCCGCCAACGGAGATAAGGGCTGGCTGGAGCTGGTCAACCAAGCCAACCGCGAGGTGTCTGAATTCTCTGCCGGCGAACGCGATCACGCCCGTGGTATCGTCAGCGATGATAACATTGAGATCAACCTGAAGGTGGTGTTGTTGACTTGCGACTGGAGACGCGTCGGCGCCCACGGCAAGTGGCCTGGGTTCTTTGTGGCATCGACTCAGGTCAACGAGCGATTCCTGAAGCTGACTCGCCGGGAGCCGTACAGCAAGGGGTTGACGCCTCACATGTCGTCCATGGGATTCGAGGGTAAGCAGTTAGGCTTGCGTGGTTACTTCATCAAGGATGAGCACGTCAAAGGCGTAGCGGATGGTTTCGAGACGGATGAAGCCGCGCTGCTGAGGATGATCTGGCGTCACGGGTCCGAGGATACCGGACTCAACGACCGTGAGGTTGACGCTGAGATCGCGGCCATTAAGCAGGCCCACTCAGGTGATGGAGGGTTCTAGTCGGTGATGTAAACGAAAGGCCGCCCAAGGGTGGCCTTTTCATCGACCGGAATAAAGTTTGCCTTTCTGAAGTTCGTGGAGGATAATTCTATCAGTCTGAACAGAATGTGGAGAAAGGCGATGTTTGATTTCATTATACGTCCAACACTCGGTCTTGCAGAGGCGACACTTACGTCGGATGGAGTGCAATACGTCATCGGGATTGGTACGTCTGATTGCGCAGAGTCTTGCGGTTATTGGGCTCAGGTCCGCACCTTCGACACTCAGCAGTTGTGGCCTGGCGTGATGCCGAAACGTCAGCTTTGCTTGGTCCGCTCTGACGTTTACAAGATGTCAGAAGGGTTCGTGGTAACTGACACCTGGACGGCCTGGTAATGGACCTCAAGGCGACGCCAGATAAGGTCGACAAGATGGCGGCCATGATTGCTGCCGGGTACTCATGTCGCAAGATCGCGCTCCACTTCGATATCCACCCGACCAACGTCCAGCGTGCGCTCAAGCGTCGCGGCGTAGAGTTCCCGCGCCATCGCAAGCGTGAGATCAACGCTGACGTACTCGCCCAGGTGCGTGAACTCCGTGACGCCGGGACTGCTTGGTGGAGGGTCGAGGAGATAATGGGCTACAGCGTGAACCAATTAAGAATCCGTTTACAGGAGAGTGAGCTATGAGCGACGAAAAGCGAATTCACGTCGAAGGCCACGACGTAACCATCACCATTGGCGGTGTTGAGGTCCAGGGCTGGGCCGATCCATTCTGGGCCGGTGATGGCCGCGATTGCCCTCCTGATGGCTTCTCGGTTGGCTTGTCGCATACCATCGAGTTGACGATGGTCGATGATGAAGCGGCCCGCGAATTCTTCAAGTTGACGCCTGAAGAGGAGGCTGAGCAAGTCAAGTTCCGCAACCATATCGACGACGTGCTGAGTGGAGAGTTCCGGCCCGTTACGGACTACGTGAAGATCAGCACCAACCTGCAGGCGGTGTCCGGTTGTAAGCCTACGCCGATAACGCGCACTCGTCTGTGTACGCATTGTAATGAGCCTTCGGTGGATCAGAGCGGGAACCGGAAGCGCGGCAAGCTGTGCCGCAAACACGCCGCCCAGAGTCGAGCGCGGTCCGAGGCGAGTAAGGCTCAGCCCAATTGCCGCTGCGGCTCTAAGGCTGCTTACGGCCAGCCTACGTGCAGGCGTTGCGCTGAGGTGGACCAGGCCCACGCCGAGACGGAACGGGCAGAGCGCCTGGTGGACAAGGCCATCGCTCGAATCCGTGAGATTGCCAGTGGACTTGAATACTGCAACTCACCTTCTGCTTATTGTGATGAACTGATCGAGATAGCCGAGACGTTGGAGGTGTTGAAATGAGATTCAATACTGGTGACCCCGCCATCGTCGTTGGCGGCGCCGAACATCGTCCTGAGGACATCGGCAAGAGCGTCCAGGTGGTCGGCTGGTTCCAACCTGGAGAGGTTATCCGCTGGCCCAACTACGAATCGGACACGAACGATACGGGTGAGGCTTGCTGGGCGGTGATCTTGTACGATGAGGAGTCTGATGCGCCCGCCATCGCGATGAAGCGAGACGCCTGGTTGGTTCCGCTGTTCGGCGGTAAGGAGTTTGACGCCAATAAGCAACGGGAGTTGGTTCGATGATCGAGACTTACCAACTGCAGCCGCTTACGCCGCGCTGCTGGAAGATCGACAAAGACGGCACCGAACACTGGCAATGCGAGCACTTCCTCTTGATCCACCCGGACCCGTCTGAGGCGCGCAGAATTTGCCTGGCCATGATACGCCGAGGCCAACTCCGCAATTGGCTCGTAACTGGCAGCAGAAGGGTAGGATTCACTTTCAGCATTGAAATGCACGAACCTCTTGACTGGATCAGCAAATCGTTTAAGATACCTGACTAACCCAACCGCAAAAGGAAATACGCTATGGCTGTTAACCCACGCTGTGCCAAGTGCCACTGGCAACACACTCCAGGCCAATCCATCGACTATTGCATCATGTGCATGCGAGAACGTCCTCATGAGCACGGTTTCGTCGGGATGACCGAACATGAAGCGAAACTCGCTCGCAGTCCGGCCTTGGTCGAAGTCACCCAGGATCAATACAATGCCTATCTCGACACCATCAAGCACCTCGACCTCTTCAGCGAAGGCCACGACGTTGGGCGCACCCACGGCATCGGCGCAATCTATCTCGGCGCCAGGCTGGTGGCTCAGTGGCGCTGGTTGTTTGACGATGACCGCAAGCGCGTTTGGACTTACGAGATTCTCAGCACCGAAGTTCCTCACGTGCCCGTGTTCGTTGAAGACCGTTACTTTGTCGTTGACCTCAGCGCCTTGAACGAAGCCCAGCAGGCCGGGTTGCGGACATTCAGCCAGACTTGCGCCGTCGAATCGAAGGCCGGTCTGTTCCTGGGCGTCAACAACCCGGTGTACGCCGAAGCCAAAGCGCTCCTCGAAGCCTCCATCAACCGCAACAAAGCAAAAGGCCAGTAAGCATGACCAAGACAGCCAACAACCTTAAAGACGCAATCCTTTCCGTTGACGCAATCGCTCTGGACTTGGAGACGGTTCCCCGCGAGCCGGATTCAATGGTTGATCGCGTCATCAAGAACCTTCGCAAGCTATCAGTTGAAGCGCGAAGGTTCACGCGTGAATCGTTCCAGTCGGAAGCGAATATCAAAGGGTATTTTGCCATCGTCACCGACGCAGCGGTCATGCTGGATATCGTCAAAACGGATACGCCCGATGGCACGGTGAAGTCGGCATCCACAGACCTGAAAGCTGTGGCCGAGTACATGCTTGGTTGCATCAACGAGAAGATGAAGCCTCGCCCGGTGACAGCGTCCATCCAGGTGCCGCCACGTCTCCATGGTGAGCCTGCTGATGCGCTCGATAAACCGGCGCGGCGATACTCGGCAGAAGACCAAGCGCGCATCGACGCCGGTCTGAAACCTTTCGCACCACCTCAACCGACCGCTGAAGAAAAGATGCAGCCCACCGCTGACGCAATCGTCGACCTGTTGCACCAGCCAGCCACCGTCAAGAAAGACGCCTCCAAAGGTGAATCCATCGTCCAGGCCTGCGCGCAGATTCGTGGTGAGATCGCCAATAACCTTTCTGGTCAACACGCGGAATCGGCCCAGGCCATCCTCGGCCTGTTGCGTAACATTGAAGACCAGGCGTTCGCCAAGGACACGCCGGACTTGGCGCTCCACGTCAACATCAGCGGCAACCCGCTGGACGACGAGCAGGTGGAGTTGATCAGCCGTATCAAGACGGCGCGGCGCGAGCTGATATCGCTCGCCAACAGCACCAAAAACTATCTACTGGCCAAGCAGAAGCGACTCAGGGCCACTTGCGACGCCAACCCATGCCATGACGTCGACCACGAGTTGACCGAGGCTCAGGCGGCTGCGTATAAGGCTTATACGGAGTTCTGCGATGCAGACGGCTACGGTTGGCTTGATCGTGGCGTAAGCGATGTCCAGGTGGGCGTCATGAGCATTATCCGCGCCGTTTCCGGCCCTACGGAGTAACCCATGGTCATCATCTTTAATTGCAGCAAGTGTCGCAATGAAGTCATCGAGGGCGACGATGAGATTGGTCTGGATAAGTTTTTGAGTACAGGCCCGATACGTGCCCGTGTATCGCGCAGCGACTACATCTGCAAGAGTTGCACCCGTAAAGCCCAGGCGAAAGCGGATTGGGTGGCGGTCGCCCGTACCGACTATAAGGGCTGGCTTGGCGCGTTCGGCCGCTGGTACTGCGGAATCAATGCCGCTGTTTTGTTCGAGCATGCTTGGGCCCAAGACTGGCAAAAGAAGCGCGATGAAAGGACGGTTGCAACAGCAGGTGGTGACTTCCGTTGCTCGTTCGGTGATGACGGCGTGAAGGTGCTTTCAGGCCCGGCGCGAGAAGGCATCAACATTAACACCCCGCCTGTGTCGTGGAAGCGCCCAGCTGTTCCACCGAAGGCAGCACCCAAAACCAGACAGCAATCAATCGAGGATCGTTTCATGGATCGCATCACAGAACAGCAAGCAAAACGTGAACACGTGTTCGAGTCGGACCCGGTCAAATTCAACGAGTTGGTGTCCGTCGTTCGGGCATCAGGCGGCAAGGTCGTTGTGGTGGATGGCGAAGTCATCAGCCTTCCCTTTTCAGACAGCACGGCCTTCCTGCGCGACTTCTATAAAGGCAACAAGAAAGTCACCATTGACGATCTGTCGACGGAGTTCATCACCAAGCAAGGCAAACGCCGTTTGGATTCGATTTACCTGGATCAGATCAACGGCGTGTGGGAGTGGCACACCGCGTTCGTTGATCGCGACATGGCGACTGAAGAGACGGCGCGGCCGTCCAATAGCTATACTGACGAACTGGCCTCCAGCAAACTTAACATTCAAGACCTATGTCGAGTAATGGAGATTGGTTTCGATAAGGCCGGTCCTGACAAGGACATCAGCGTTGTGATCGAATACAAACAAGCGGGCGACTTGGCGACGGCCGGGTTGAAGATGGAGATTGTAAGTTGTCACCAGATCACCACGGGTGATACCGAGTATAACGTATCGAGTATTGCCGATACAAGTGAGCTGGGACGGCAGATAGCGGACATGGAGCTGGCCCATCGTGATCGCTCCCCAAAAGGCTCGCCTGATGCTGAGGTTGAGACCATCGATCTCGGGTTTGGGTCGGAGTTCGATCTGCTCATGATGGCCGCTAATCGCTGTCTGAATGAGATTGCGATTGACGTCCCAGGCTTGACGCTTGCTCGATTCCTGGAGCACCCAGGCTATTACAACAAGTGGTACGCAGCGGTGAAGGCCGACCGTCGCCGCGAATGGGAGATTAGCAACGCTCCGCACCAAGAGGTATAGTTGTATGCCCGGACGAACTGCACGCTTGGAAGGCCGCGTAACGATCATGAAGTTGATGCGCACATGTCTGTGCCACAAGATTGGTCGGGTGTTCATACGCGGGCATTTGTTTGACTTCCGTGATGCCAAGTTCGGAGACTTCACCGGGCCTGTCAAGGTTAATGGTGAGTTGATTAGTCGTCGTGATGCCGCGATACTAATCAACTCATTCAAGCTTGAGAAGGGTATCGTGATGTATCCAGAACATGGACAGAGCGAGGATGGTTGGTGGACTTGGAATAGGCTTCCATAGGGGTTGATATGGTCGATTATGTAATGGGGAAAGTTACACTCAAGAAGATGCGTGATATATGCCGTGATTATGGATTCAAGCGATTCCGTTTTCAAGGGTTTATATTTGACCTCCGCAACAACTTGCAGGACCGTGAATTTCAGGTTTTCGTTACTGACGAGAAGCTGAAGGGTAGCGGACGCCAATGGGAAAACATCACACGATGGCCTGACGACATTCGCCGTTGGTTGGCCGGAGTCGTGCCATTTCATGTTGCGTGCAAAGTTGAGACGCATTGGGACATTCCGCGTATTGTGTTAGTTTATAAAGAAACGGCGCGAATGAGGGAGGAACGGCTGAATAAAAGGAGAGTCAATCCGACGCCTTTGAAAGTGAAGAAAGACTACTTACGCTAGATTATTGGTTGTTTGACTGTGGCCGCGTGTTGCTTGCGCGGCTTCTTTTTGTCTGCGATTCGAGCCGCTGTGTTTGATGGGTGTACGGAGTGTACGCTGTTTGGTCGAAAGTCAATGTGTAAATAGGAATTCGTCTTGATAAGACATATTTTAACTTCCCGGGAGCAAAACTGGCTTTGCAGGCGACTAGTTAGGCGACTAGCCGCTGAGGTGCGTAGATGTGGCCGCGTGCTGAAATTATATGCAAAGGTTACTAACTCGTCGGCAGAATCGATGAGTACTCCAGAGATATAGGGTATACCTATATCGTTTCAAGACGATATACAGCCTGTCTTATGTATATCTAATTTCTATAATATTCCCGATATATAGGTAAGTTATAGGTATTAGATTTTCAAGACTTGCGGCCCGCCACACTCTTACATTAATCGACAACTTCCCTCGGCGGCGATCCCACCTTGACCTCAAACAAAACCTTGACCACGACTTGCGGCAAGCCCACGCCGTCACACAGTTTGCGACAAATAACGCCATCGTCGCAGCCTCCGTCCATCACACTCGACACCGACATTGAGCACCACCAACCAGCGGCCCACAATCAACGCCAGCGACCACCACCCATTAACACAACCTAACCCACCTACAACATCCATACAGCCACAATCGCATCAATCACCAGGCAACCCCACGCCCTACAATCATCGTCCAATAGACGCCACAGGGCTCAACGAGGTATACTCAACCCACGATCACCACGCGGCTCTCACCACCAACCGAGGCCGTCCGAACTTCACCAGACGGGCAAAGCAAATGAGCAACGATGACCTGCACGACAGCAGAATAGCAACTCCGTCCGACTTCGCGTCGGAGACTTTCGCGTCTCACAACAAACAGATATTCGATGAGATCATTGAACTGCGCGTTCGAGGCATCAGTCAGTTTGTTGCATATCGGATGGTGTTGGGCGACGAATACAACGACAACATGGCTCAGGCTCGCATTTACTCGATTGAAATGAACCCTTACTACAAGCGGGAGTTCAACCGAGTATTGGAAGCCACGCCCGTCCATGAGATGTGGAACCCAAAAGTGGCCGTCCATGAGTTGCTATCGTTAGTGCGTGATCGGTTCGCGAAGGAATCCGCCCGCATGTCGGCCATCAAGGAACTCAACGTTATTGCCAACATCACTATCGTTGACGAAAGCGGGAAGACCAAAGCCGGTCGCAACTTGGCGGACTTCTATGCAGCCGAGGGTGGGAAAACGGAGGTTTCGGTGGATCAGGCCGATTTGCCGGGTCAGGAGCCAACGATAGTCCATTGATAACATCCGCTAACATGCCTCCTGGTGGTGATCGCCGGTCGGTCTAGGCAAGGGTAGCGGGTCGATGGTGCTGAGGCTTGGAGTGGTGTTGTAGCGATTCGAGATAGACAGTCAGAAACGACAAAGGCGCGACACCTTCACAGGGTCGCGCCTTTGTTTTGGGAGGTTAGATTTGGCGGGCCTTTTGCTTCAACTGAGCCAACTTCAAATCGACCTCGTTTGATAGCCTGTCCAGGGCTCGCCGCGTTTCGTCTATTTGGTTCGACAAGATGGTGACTTCAAACATATCGTTACGGTTTGCCGCGACGACCATGCGACTGAGGTTATTGCCTTGGAGCACAAATGTCGAGGCTGCTTTGTCGATGTCCACCTCACTCTCCCTTCTGGAACTGCGTCCAGAGCCACTGGACTTTTGGGTTAATGTAGCGTGTCAGGTCAGAGTTGATGGCGAACAGACCTGGCTTGAGGTTCATCAGGTTGACGGCGCGACGCTCGAACTCGAACTGGAGCGATCCAGGCTTGGAACCCCACAACATCAGCAGGATTGGCTCTTTGGCCTTACTCTTGGCCTTACTCATACCCACCACCCAAGTGCCCGAACGGTGAGGCTGATCAGAGTGGCAGAGACCACGGTGGAGCCGACGACGAGGCCGATGAAGATCAGGCCGTCGATGAACTCGCGCTCTTGCATGGACTGCTCCAAGTCGACCTGGGAGCAGTATTCATCCACCGATTGACCGGTGGCGTCTTCTTGGTGCTCGATAATCAAACGGTTCATGGTCCTGCTCCTTAGATCGAGTTGGTTACACGGATTTGATAGCGTTGACCAGGGCCATGTATTTGACCTTGGCATCAGAGCAGGCCACCACAATGGCCTCGTTCTCGTCGGAGTGGTAAGCATCCATCACAAGGGCGGTCTGCTTGGCGGTCGCCTCGTCTTTCATGAAGGCCGATACCGCGATGGAGAGTTTGGAAGTTGCCATTTCAATCACCTTTCTGGGTTATTTCGTTTCGATAGGGTGATTGTACGTCGGTCACCCAAAGTAGTCAACACCTTTGAGTGACCGTTCGTCGCCTCAGATTATCGTTTCAGAGAGCGAGGCTCATGGAGTTCGGCGCGGCTGCGTTCAATAGCGGCGCTGTAACGCTCATCAGTGCTGCGCTCGATGCAGCCATCAAAGTGCTCATGCAGGTCGATCAACTCCAGCGCTGCGTGCTTGAGGCAGGTGGCGTGCGCCTCTTCATCGGGCATATCAGCGAGTGTGAAGCTCAACTTGGCGCGTACAGAAGAAACACCTTGCCAAGTCACCTCATAGGTGGTATCGGCATTTGGTTCGAAGTTGTTCCCCATCATTACGCCGGTGTCAGCGTTCTCCAGAGTCATCTTCTTTGCACCACAGGATTTGACGATTGCACGGGTGAAGCACCAGGTGCCTTTGCGGTCATAGTAGGCGAAGTGGATAACTGCTTGGCCTTTGTTGAATGCTTTCATCTCAATCACCTTTCTGGGTTATTTCGTTTCGATAGGGTGATTGTACATCGGTCGCTCAAAGTCGTCAACAACTTTGAGCGACCGTTCGTCGGCTTACTCAGCCACGTCAGCGATTGTGGCAAACAAGTACTTCTCGCCGTTGAACTCAAATACTGCGGTGCCGTGCTCCTTGACCAGCATGCGGAAGCGGATGTGCTTGGAGTCAGGCAGGCCCAAGGCAGCGAACGCAGCCCGGACGCTTTTGTACTCAGCGGTTGAGCTGTTGCAGGTCACCATCACACCGTGGCGGGTCATGCGCTTCTGGGCGACCAAAGGGTCATTCCATGAGGCTGCGATGGCAGCGCTGAGGGTGAGGCCGGACTTGGCGCCGGTCTTGACGGTGGCGGTCGCCTTGGCTTGCTTCAGCAACTCCAGCTCTTTGCGGGCATCTTCCTCGGTGATCTCATCTTCAGCCAGCGCGGCGTTGATGTCGGTGAGCATGGCGCCTGGATTGACCTCGCGGCTAGCACGAGTCTTCATGACCGGAGCGTCCACCAGCTTGCCGTCTTCCACATCGCCACCTTGCTCTGCGATGATGTCCATGCTATCCAGCACAGCCAGGACACGGCGCTCGGCGGTCTTGCGGTCGGCGAACTTGGCAACTGGCTTATCGACGTTGTGAGCGTTGTAGAACACAACCAGGTCTTTCATCGCTACGGTGGTGATGGTTTCGCGGGTTACGATGGCGGTAGTCATTTGAGCGCTTCCTATTCTGAGGACTTTCTGGGCTGGGAAGTTTCTTCCCTCTTGAGACCAAGTATACGCGATCTGTTCTGGACGTCAACACCTATTTCACAGAATCTTTTCCAAGGTGGACGAACGGTCAATCAGCAAGTCTCAAAGTCATTGTAGCCATCACGGGTGGCCGATGGGCTGTGGCCGTACAGATAGACGATGACGCGGGCGCCCTTGTCCTTGCCGGACTCAAAGACGACTGACCAAACACCCTTGCCAAATGGGTCAGGCACGACGACAGCGCCGGATACGTCATACAGAGACTCGCCCTTCAGGCAGGCCAGGGCGCCAGCAGCGGTATCGGGATAGGTGGTGACTTTCTTGGTGATGGGCTTGGTCATGATCGGCTCCAGGTTGGGCCCGAAGGCCCGTTTTTGATTAGGCGTTGAGGTAGCGGATGGACCAACCGCGTTTGCCGAGGAATTCGATCACCGAGTCATTAACGATGGCGAGGAAGTCGGTCACCGAGTCATTAACGATGGCGATTTGCATACCGATCAGATCGTCATCAGAGAAGTGATCCTCGGCGTAGGTCATCGCGGCTTCGACGAAGGTTTCAAAGGCTTTGACGTAGGTCTCGCCTTTGCCTTCAATCATTTTTCCTTTTTTCTTAGCCACTAACTTAATCATTTTATCACCTTTCTGGGCTGTTTCGTTTCGATAGGGTGATTATGAACCAATAATGGAAACCCGTCAACACTTATTTCAAAGTATTGACGGGTTTGTCGATTAGGCGTTGAGGTAGCGGATGGACCAACCGCGCTCGCCGAGGAAGTCGGTCACCGAGTCCTTGATGATGGCGATTTGAAGACCGATCAAATCGTCGTCCGAGAAATGATCCTCGGCGTAGGTCAGCGCGACTTCGCGGAAGTTTTCGAGGGCTTTGACGTAGTTCTCACCTTTGCCTTCGATCATTTTGCCTTTTTTCTTAGCTACTAACTTAATCATCTTAATCACCTTTCTGGGTTGTTTTGTTTCGATAGAGTGATTATGAAGCAAACGCGCGAACCCGTCAACACTTATTTCAAAGTATTGACGGGTTTGGAGTTATTTGAAGGACGCGATGAACACGGCCTTGGCAGCCGCGAAAACCTCAACAGCTTCTTTGCGGATGGCGGTGGCATTGCGCTTCTGCTCCTGGGTCAGTTCGTCATAGCCGCACGAACTCAGGAAGGCGTTTTTGGCGTCACGAGCGAACGCGATTTGGGCCGCTTCAAACTCCACGTCGATGACTTCAAACTCGGAGCAGGTGCCACGGGATTGGTGATCTGCGCACACAAACTCGGCTTCAGCCAGAGTCATCGGTTGGACTGGGTAGGTGGTCCAGCAGCCGGTCGGCGACTCTTTACGGTATTTGCGCCCGTCGTAGGTCATCTCAACCTGGAACTTGGTGCGGGAGGTTACGGTTTTCATCTTTATCACCTTTCTGGGTTTAGTTTCGATGAGCCGATTATGTAGTACGAATGAAAACACGTCAACACCTTTCTCAAAGTTTTGACGTGTTTGGTGTTGCAGCCGACGAACGGTCAGTCCGATTCTTTAATCCTGACCTTCAAAACCCTTAGCGAGCGCCCATAGACAATATCGAAGTCGACCATGACGGCGTAGTACAGATGGCGCTTACGGTAATAGGTGATTGCCCATCCTCGCCAGTCATTCATTTTGGCACTCCTAGCATGTCGCGAAAGTCTTTGGCGATGGCCTCGGCCTGGCGACGTTTGATTTCAAGTTTGATCTGTCGACGGCTTCCAAAGATGAAGTCGTCCCAGTCGGCGGTATTATGCGCGAAGGCCGAACGATAAACAAGACTATAATCGAACTTCCAACCGCGCCATTCGTCTGGAAAGCGATCAGGCCACGGTCGCTTACTCTTCAGCTTTTGCCGTTTCATCGTCACCTCCAGGTTTATTGATTGGTCGAGTCGTCGACTTATCGCCAGGATGCGCCCAGACATAGCGCTTGCTCGGTTGGTTATCGGACAGCAAGCGAGCGTGGTTTTCACGGTGCTCGGCCATCGCCGCTTCATACGCAGCGCGCTGTTTGTCGGACATCAGCGAACGTTTCGGCTCGATCACAAACCTTTCGTCGGACATACCAAGCGAGCGCTCATGCAACTCCTGATGTTTCACGGCGACCTCGCCAATGAACTTTTCCAACTCAGGATCACCAAGCCCGTGCATAGTTCGCGGCTCATCACCAGCCTTGCCGAACACAAGCGCACCGCCAAGCGCCTCTTCCAGCTCGATGACTGCGCACCGGCAATTGTACTGGGCCAGGGTGTTTGGTCCCCAACGATCTGCTTTGGCGCGCTTACGGTTGGCCTGCTTGACGAGGATGAAGCAAGGTGCTTTGAACTTGAGCGGGTCATCCTTGCCTTGATAGATATCCAGAGCCCGGTTGATGGCCTTACGCTCGCGCTTAGAGCCATGAGCGAACTTGTAGTCTGGACCAGGGTAATAGCCATCGTCGCTGCCGGTTTGGAGCGACAAACGATAGGCCGCGAACGCGGTTTTCCAAAGGGTCTTCATGGCTTCACCTTCATGAGTTTCTGGCAGCGTTTGCAGTCGACCTGGAGGAACTGACTATCAGTCGTCTTGCCCATGAAGCCGCAGAGGGTGCCGCGACGGCCAAGGTCGTGGAACTTCTTCAGCAGCCAGGCCTGGTGCGGGAGATAGCGCGTCTCGGTGGCTGCGCTGTATGCGTGGAGCTTGAGCTTGGCCATCGTGTCCTCCTGGGTCGGCGCCTCCAAGGAGACGCCGGTATGGTGTTAGGCTGGTTGGTTGATCAGGCTGGCGACCCGCTTGAACAGCTGCTCAAGGGTAGTCGAGGAGCAACCGAGCATCAAAGGCTTATCGTTGCCGCCGACAAGCTTGATGGAGTAGTACAAACCAGCAGTACCACTGATGACTTCGGCCTGGACGGCATCAGACCCGTAGGCATGGACAACGGCATCAGCGACGCGCTGGGCGGTGAAGAGTGCGACTTGTTCGGTTTTCATAACATCACCTTTCTGGGTTTGTGAGGTGATTATGCACCATCCATTCCAAGTCGGCAACAATTATTTACTGTCTGACGAGAAGTCGCGGCCAGTCCAACTCCTTGCCCTTTGCGTCAAACAAAGTACGCGACGAATCGGAGTTCAACAAGATGCCAGAGCCGTCCTTGAATATCAGGCGTCCATCACGCGCCCTGTACTTGAACTCGGATCGCTTGGTCAACTTTGCCCAAGACATTCTGGCGAACTTAGCCGCAAAAGGCTGGCCGGTGCGCAAGATGAGGTTGGTTACGTCATCGTTATTACGGTCACCATCCTCAACGAACGTATGGATGGTGTAATACTCGTGAGAGTTTAGATTGAAGTGGATACGGTCGCCCGCGTCAGTCTTGATCTCACAGCTGCGCCAGATACTCGACTCGGCGGGGTTGAGGTGGCCTACGCGCCCCATGCGCATCACGCCGTGATCGTTGACGGATATCCAGTCGCCAATGCCAACGTCCTTACCCTTGATTTTGATCGCTTCGCTCATGGCGAGACCTCCTCGCGTGATGAGTAAGGAAGATCGGAGCCAACACCTCGATGGTGGTGACCTGATCGTAAGATCGGATATTTGGCTCTCCAGGCGGGCCTGGCTCAAGAAGATCAAAGCCAACGCGCACCTGGAGACGGGCACCCAACTTGAGCGCCCTTTCCTTCCCGACATAGTTAACGATGGCCACGCAGCGTTCACCGCCGACCAAGACGATGAAGCCGTCACCCGGCTCCAAGTCTTTAGCGTACAAGTCAGGGATGTCCGTCATTTAAGCCACCGATCCAGGATGGCCCGGACCGTGCAGCCGACCAAGCAGACCACGCCTACGATGAGGGTGATGGCCATCGCCTGGACGAGCGTGTCACGGTCCGGGCGCGATTGACCGACCATGATGCCGATCACATAGGCGACGTTAATGATAACGACGATCAACGAAATAATCCAGCTGCTCATTCGATGTTTCCTCGAAAGTCGGTTAAGCCCAAAGGTCTTCTAGGCCTGGGAACGGTTTGGTGTTCTTTTTGCCGCAACTAGGACAGTAAGGAAAGAATACCTCCCAGCGCGCCTCAATCGGCAGAGGGTCCGACTGTCTGATGTAGCAGCTTCCGAACTCAGAAGGATACGACATCGACAGGCAAGCCTTTCCAAGCGTATGATCGCAAGGCGCGACCGGACCCCAACCATCAGGCAGCTCGACGACACTCAGGATTTTGTCACGCGCCTCGAACGTCCGCATGATGGAGGCGCGGGTGCCGTTCTTGAGGTCGGCCTCATCCAGCACCAGGACGATTGGCGCGGCCCGATCCCAGTCCACCAGCCGGTGCATGGAACCGACCGTACAGATGAACTGAAGGCCGTGGCGCAAAGACAACGATTGGATGACGTATTTCATGCGCCCTCCACGGTCATCTTGACCTTGACGTACTCAATTTCACAGTCCTGGACGGCGAAGGTGCGACCGGTCTGTAGGTTGGTGATCCAGATGGCGTCGTTGAGCGCCTCGGCCACGTCCTTGTGTACAGATGGCAGGACGGCAGCGTCTACCAGCGCCCGGTAGGCCGAGACGCAGGTCAACATGCAGATGGCCGCTGCGTGGCGCCCGTGGTCGGCTTGCCACAGAAAGGTTTCGCCGCGCTTGGCGTCTTTGAGCCGAGGCTTTGCGAAGCGTTTAGGCTTCTTGACCTCGAACTCAATTGTTGATGGCGATTTGAACGTGGCTAACTCAGCCATGGGACACCTCCAGAGTGCCGACATCGAAGGTGTTGATGTCGTGCTGGGGATAGAGGGAGCGCTGGTGCGCCAAGGTGTTCTTCAGCGCATTCTGGTCATAAACGGTGTCGGCGTTGTACGCGCACAGACGACGTTTGAGGCACTCCTCATCGGAGCGGATGAAACAGAAGCCGACGCCGGGGACGTGGGCCAGATAGCGGACGCCGTTGAAGTCGGGCGAGGTCGCGGCAATGCCGGTGAACTTTGCCATGTCATTCTACCTTTCTGGTTGGTTGGTCAAACGAGTCCGTGAAGATAATCAAACATCTTCATAAGGTTCACATCCTCATCGCCTCTGGATTCAAGGTCGAGGGTTTCGCTTTTTCCGTAGCACTGTACGGCAGCCAGACCGAGCGAGCTGAAGAAGCCAGCAGCAACCGGACGCACAGAGACCACAGATTTGTCTTCAAGCATGATCGCTTGCCCGATGGACTTTGCCATTGTAGCGTGCACCAGATACTCAGGAAAGAGGATTGGAACTTCACGCACAAACGAGCGCCCATGGTCCAACTCAAGTACGATGTATTTCACAGGCTTTCCTTTCTAGGTTGGATTTGCTTCTGGAGCGCTTGAACAGCCTCCATCCGGGTCGGGCGTTCGGCGGTAGTCGCGCATTGATGGCTGCGCGCCACATACCGCTTTTCACCCTTGACTTTTGACACGCTTATAACGAGTAACATTGCATCACCTTCTTTGCTTGTTGAGCTATTATTAACCTATCCAAAGTGGAAGGCAACTATTATTTCACCTTTCTGCGAGCAAAGAAAAGCCCCACATCAGCGGGGCTTTTCGTCGTCACCAGGTTTTGGTTTAGGCCATCAGAGCCTTACCCGTTCGGCAGCTACCGAGTACGGCAGCCACCTCCACGGGTTCGAAGTGACCGCCGACGGCCAACATGGTGCTGGACAAGCGTTTGCTCAGAAGGGTCGACGCCACCACAGCTTCCTGGGTGCGCAATCGGGGTGCTTCCGCCACAATCGCCAACTGGTTAGCGACATCACCCAGCGAGGAGCTATAGCCGTAGCCTTGCTCCCACTTCTCACCCAGCGGCTGTACATCAGCAGCGAAAACGCTACCAACGCACAGCGCCAGGACGGCACCCAACAAAAGGCTCACTCGCCACTGTCGCATTTAACACCTCCATCTTTGCTTAGTTGATTGGACCTCAAGAGAGACCTGATATTATGGTAAGTAATTCAATAGGGCAACAACTATTTATTTGAACCGCCGTCGGGTACAATGTGGGCATAGCCAACTGTATAAATAGGTGTCTTATCTACCAGCTCAACCCCGTCCTACGCGACTTCTGGATGACCCCAAGTCGGTACAAGGCTTTGTACGGCGGGCGTGCATCCTCCAAGTCGCACGATGCCGCAGGGATCGCCGTTTACCTGGCCGCGAACTACACCTTGAAGTTCATGTGCGCACGTCAGTTCCAAAACCGTATATCCGAGTCTGTATATACGCTGATCAAAGACAAGATCGAAAACAGCGAGTTCCGTGGCGAGTTTGTTCTAACTAATAACTCGATCAAGCATAAGATCACCGGGTCTGAATTCCTTTTCTACGGGATCGCCCGCAACTTGGCTGAGATCAAATCGACTGAAGGCGTCGACATCCTCTGGCTGGAGGAGGCCAACTATCTCACCAAGGATCAGTGGGACATTATTGAGCCGACCATCCGAAAAGAACACAGCCAGATTTGGTTGATTTGGAACCCGGATGAATGGGCCGACTTCATCTATCAAAACTTCGTCGTCAAGACGCCAGCCGACTGCATCGCCAAAGAGATCAACTGGGAGCAGAACCCGTACCTTTCGGAGACGATGCTCAAGGTTATTCGCGAGGCGTACCGAAAAGACCCAGAAGGCGCCGAACACGTATATGGCGGCGTACCGAAAATGGGCGCCGACAAATCCGTCATCAACTACATGTTCGTCAAAGCCGCGTTGGATGCGCACAAACGTCTCGGTTGGGAGCCTGCCGGCACACGTCGCATCGGCTATGACGTCGCGGACGCCGGTGGCGATAAGAACGCCACCACTTTCATGATCGGGAATGTGATTATGGGAGTCGAGGAGTGGCAGGGCCTGGAAGATAAGCTGCCTGAGTCCGCTAGCCTTGTCTGGAACCAGGCAAGGGAGCTAAACGCCAGCGTAACATTCGATAGCATAGGAGTAGGCGCGTTCGTGGGCGGTCACTTCGCTAACCTCAACGAAGCCAGCCTGGCTGTGGAGGGTGGCTCCAAGTGGCAGCTGTCCTATGACCCGTTTAACGCTGGCGCTGGCGTAGTGAATAAAGATGAAGTCTTTATGAAGCTGCCTCACATCGACATCACCAACGGAGACTACTTTGAGAACGCCAAGGCCCAGGCCTGGGTCGACGTAGCCACCCGTTTCCGTAAGACATATGAGATGGTGGTGAAGGGCATTGAATACCCTCTGGACGAACTGATCTCAATCAACACCGACACCATTCCAAAAGATAAGCTGGAACAGATGATGATGGAGCTATCCCAACCGCGCAAAGAGCGAAGCCGGACAGGCCGATTCAAAATCGAAGCCAAGGAAGACATGCTGTTGAAGCGCGGGATCAAGTCGCCGAACATCGCCGACTCCGTGATCATGGCGGCCATCATCCCAGAGCGCGCCCCGGCCGGATTTTTCGACTGGTAATGAAAAGGCCCGTGCGTCACCACGGGCCTTTGTTCACTTCTGCTTACACCGTCTCGGCGAGTTCGCCCGCTGGCGGCTCTTCTTCAAAAAGCACCTCTTTGGCGCTCACGGTGATTTCATCGTAGAACACGCCGCTGTAGACTTCACCGTTTTTGAGGGTGATTTCCTGGTCGACGAAAGCGTCGGAAGGGGAAGTGATGCTGACTTTCACTACCTTGCCGCCGACTGGGTGGGCTTCGATACGGACGGAACTGGTCATGCGCGTTACTCCTGGGTTGGTGGGGTTACGGGATCGGTGGAAGGGTCGATTGGCTCAGGCGCGTTGCCTGGGGCCGCGCCGAACGTGGCCAGATGCTCGGCCTGCATGGCAGCGTTCAACTCGTCCTGGCGGAAGATGTACGCTGCGTTCACATCTTTGATGTCTGCCGACCAGTTCACCGAAGTGATGTCGAGGCCGAGTTCACCGAGGGTCTTGTCCCACAGCGCACGGCTTTCGTGCTCCAGATCAAACTTGAGTTTGTTCGCCTGGTCAATCGCGGCACGCACAGCCTGATCGAGAATTTCACTCAGCGATTGGAGGCGCTGGTTGACTTCGACGAACTGCGCTGCAACGGCCGGGTCCAACTTGATAGCGGAATCGAACTTGGATGCGTCAATGGACATGCTTTATTCCTTCAGGTTATTGAATGATGTGCTTGATGCCAAATACGGCACCAAACAAAACAAGTACAACATAGGTGTAGACCACGATACCGAACAAGATGCTGTTACGGCGGTGGAGTCGGTCATTCTCCTCCAGGATGGGCGAGCGCCCTTTTGCGCTCGCCTCAGGTGTATCAAAGAAGTTCTTGGACATATTATGACTCCACACTCCGTTGAATTTCAACCATTCGACCGGCATTCACACCTGCCTTACGAGCAGCTTGGTCATCGTACTCTTTCACCTCTTTGACGTTGGCCTTTTTGTACTTAATCGGGCCAAAGTGCTCATCGACGTTCTTAGACTTGACGACCACCAGAGAAGTTCCGGTTACAGTCGAAGTCAATTTGTCGCGCTCAACGGTCATGGCGCTGAGACGGTGGCCAATCTCCATGAATGCACCAAGCTTGAACTGTCCGCCGATACGAACCGAGTAAGCAGTAAGACCCTGGGCGCGCATGTACTCTTTGCAGAGCCGGTTGACGGCCTCCTCCAAGGTGTTGTACATCTGGATGGCAAGTTGCACGTCAGACTTGTAGCCTTTGAACTCGATGCGTTTGCCACATTGCTTGGCATCGGACGCCTTCTTTTTGAAGGTAACAACGCCACCGCCAAATACGGCCTGGCAATCGTTGAACTTGCCGACGGCAGCAGCAAAGATCGAAAGGTATTGAGGGATCGCAGCAAAGTAGCGTGTTGCATGTTCGTGAGCGAATTCCTCTTCAAAGCCATCGCCGATGTCCATGGCATCCAGTTGGTACTGGTCCATCAACTTGCGAGCGCGGTTTGCGGCAATGGCAGCCTCGTGCGGGCTGGAGGCGTCTTCCGCCATACGCAGAAGTTTTGCGATGCGGTCTTTGATCTTGTCGAGGTTGATTTTGTCGTTCATGTCGGTCGCCTTTCTGGGTGTTTCCGTTTCAGATGGCCCATTCTAATTCCATCTGAAACGGAAAGCAACAACTTTACACAGGAACTGCGGTGATTTTAATCGCGTTCACCGCGCTGTTGGACGCACCGGTGTAAACGGCCTCGTAAACGGCGCCAGCGGCCACAGTAGTCGGGTTGCCTGAAGACAGGGTTGCCGAGCTGCCGTTGGACGGGATGCTGATGGTGCCGATGAGGGTCCGGGCGCCGAACGTCAGCGCGTAAATCTCGATGGTGAGGATGGCCGCGATTGCCGCGCCAAGCAGGTTGGCCGTGAACGTCACGCCGTCCAGCATCGGAACGTCCGACGAAAGGAACCGACGATCACCTGTAGTAGTCATCGTCAACACAGCAGTTGGGATGACTACTCGCTCCCATACTTTCGGCGATGGCGCGGAATCGTCAAAGGTGATGGCAGCGGGCTGGCCTCCGTAGGTGCTGTAGTCGCCAGCGATGTTGATTCGAATGGCGCGCTGTGACGTGGTGCCAGCCCGGTTAATTGCCGTGGCGGTGGCCAGCGACAAGGTGGCGTTGATCGACCCGCCGATGACCAGGGTGCCACCCTTCAGTCCGTTGGCGAACTTGGAGGAGATACGCCCAACAGTTTTCGGGATGCTAAAGTCGATATAGCCAGACCCGCCACTCAGACCATTGCAAGTGACATACTCTTTGGCAGCGACCGCAGCAGCGTTGACATAGGAATCGTTTGCCACCAACTGATTGATGTTATCCAGGTACAGTTGGACGGACTGACGACTCACCGCAGCCTGTAGCGCGGCTGAAGGGACGACGCCCGTGAGCCTGGTGTTGTTGCCGCTCGCCACCGGGGTGTAAGATGAGAATGCCTGCGCGGTCAAGTCGCCGACGGCCACGTAAACGGTGCCGGACACTTGTTGAAGGAACTGCGCGTAAGTGATCCCAAGGTCGAGATAGTTGGAGCCTGCCCCGACAAAGGTGGTGTTGGCGCCGAGTCGATATCGCGGGTTGTCACGGAAGTAACCTGGGAACACCTCCCATGGGTTGACGGTCATCGCAGTAGCCTGGGCGTCGGCCTCTGCGATACGCCCTTCAGAGCTGATCGGCTTGGGGTTGGTGATGCGCGAGATTGAACGGATACGTGCCATGTCGGCAGTGCCGGTCGGGTGGACGAGGTTGACCAGGAACGGCAATTGCGATGATGCGATCAAAGAGGTTTGCGACGGCCCAAACACCTGTTGCCAAGAGTCATTAAACTTGACTTTTGGGTATTGGTTCTGGATTTGCAAATAAGCAGCCCGCGCAGCTTGGTTCCACTTCTCAACCAGCGCGGCGTCGGTCGCCAGATCATTGCCGAAGGTCGGATAGGCAGTGTACGACGGGAAGCCCTGGCCAGGTGGCGTGAACGGGCGAGCCGTCATCGGGTTTGGGCATTCCATGATGATCGAGTCGTGCGGATAGGCCGCTACAATCCGATTGATCACCGTCTGGAGGTACGGCACGAGATAAGCAGTGATGGCCGTTTGCGAAAGGTTCCCGGTCGCGGCGTACAGAATCATGTCGTTGATGCCGTAACAGATTCGCCAGATCGCACGGTCTCCTTTACCGGCCCGCCAAGCCAGCGCTGTGGCCAGGGAGATAGCGCCGGTAGGCTTGTGGCCATAGGTATCCCAGGTGCTGATGGCGCCAACGCCTGTGGGCGGGATGGTCGGTACGGTGCCGATAGGGTCTTCCACGAAACCACGGAGCGTATAGCCGGAGCCGCCGAAGTTGATGAAGCCGGCAATCTTGTCCCAAACTTCGCCAGGGAGACGGAGCGCCTGGATCATCTGGCTGCCGCCCTGGTTCTGGTTGAACTGTTCGGTGGTCGAGTCGCCGCAAGCGATGATGTACATGCCATCAGGCGAGAAGTCACCAAGGCCGCCGACCAAGCTGGCTTTGGGCGGATAAGTCGCGTCTGCGGTTTTCTTGGTGACTCCAGGAGGGTCCATATAGCTCATGATCTAACTTCCTCAAGTTACTGTAATGATTGGCTGGTTAATCACCGCGCCGTTCGCGTCACGCGTCACGGCGGATTGGGTGACCGTCTTCATCGGGTCAGACGCGTAAGTTGCGCGCCAAGCATCAACAACGCCTGGAAAGTCACTTACTTTATCGATGATGAGGGTTCCATTGACGCCATCCGGCCATTGAATATCGGCGGTGACGATTGCAGAGTTGGCGTCACGCGTTACGTTCACAAGAATGAACGCCTGGGTGATCGCCCAAGTGATTAAAGCATATTCCCAGCTATCCACGATAACACCTCCTCCACCGTTTCCGCTGCCATTAGAAGTCGCTGACGAACTGACAGCGCCTGTCTCAGACAGAATGTATACAAAACGCCCTAAGTGGATCACCGGGCACCTCCCAATTTTAGTTGTGTAGCTCCTTCATTGTACTCCATTGATGGCTGGCGCGCACCATTTAATGTTGGTGCGCGCCAGCGGCCGGACTGGTACTCAACCGAAAAACTTATCTGCGCAGATAGGTCCGATGCCGTTACGGATTGAGATAGGGTCGGTAAGTTCGCGCCCGCAACACGAACACTCGCCGGTGGCCCTGCCGTAGGCAACTGCCGCCACGTCAGCAGTAGAACACGCCTTGACAATGTCCGTTTCCAGCTCCTCAGAGGTCGACCGGGACCGATAGAACAAGCCGTCTGTAATCTTGCCCAAATACTCGGCTTCTCCAACGCTTTTGACGTAAAGCGAGCCAGCGTTATTGCCGTGGGCGGATGCGCGATACACGATGATACCGACGGCGCCGGCCATCAGCCTGATCTTTGGATTCTTCAGTCCTTTATCGGACGCCTTCTTGATCGCCTTGACGATGCAGCTCACATCCACCGGGCCAATCTCGGCTGCGTGCTGGGCGCGCTCGTCTTTCGCCCGGACCTTGGCAGCGACCGACTCAATGCACTTGAGGGCTGCGCGCATCTGGCCCTCGCTGAGCTTGCCGTGTTTGGACACCCACTCGCGGAGCGAGACTGCAAATTGAAAGTCACGGTTATCACCGTTCCACCACGCGGCAATCTCAGGGTTGGCCGCCTCGAACGTCTCCAGGTTTCCGACGGCCTTCTTGGCTTTGCTGTTTGCCGACGCCTTGCGGGATTTGGCGCGGTCCTCAGCCGATGATTTGAAATACAGAAAGCCGTGACCCTTGCACTTCAGGCAAACGGTGCCGTGCTCGGTGACGCGGTGGTAGCGCCCGGACCCGGCGCAACGAGGGCACTTCTCTTTGAAGTCGCCTTTGAACTGGATGCTTTTGCCATCTGAGGCCGCTTCAATAGTTTCTGGAAGGCCGTTGGCGATGGGTTGCGAATCGAAGTCGTCGCCGAGGTCATCGAAGCCGCTGAATGCTGGAGAGTTCATGCCAAATCCTCTGCTGTAGGGATGTGAATGGTTTGAGCCGTCAGTATACTGAGACTCAAACCATCAGGCAAGAATTATTTACAGGAGAATGTCGCATATTGCTTCGATGGATAACTGGTCACGCTCGGCGGTGTCGCCCGCTTCAAAATGCTCGTTCATCGATTGGATGAATCCAAGGTGTTGGGAGCATATTTTGTTTTGGGTGTTTGCGATCATATTGCCAAGATTGGTCTCCATGCCCAACCCTTCTTTCTCACGCTTGCGGTGCTCCTGGAGTTTCATCCAGTGGTACAAACGGATTGGGCGAAGGGTAGCGCGGATAACATCGACGTTGAACTCTTTCATATTCACCTCAGAATGGATACTCATCATCGGGTTGAGACGGCGGGCCAAGGTCAATCGGCGTGCCGTCCTTGTAGTGGTCGAGGTCGAGAAACTTGCACTTGCCTCCACCAAGCCTGTGAGGGAAGGCGTAGCAATCAGTAGAATGGCAGGTGACCTGCTTTCGCTTACGCTTTGCCGTCCTCACAAACCGTCGCAGCTTCACGGCTTACGCTTGGCCCCGTTGCCAGATGCATAGTCAGGGTTCCACCGGCCCATGATATAGTCCGGGCGGCGCTGAGCCTGTGGACAAACTGCGACGATTCGCCAGCCGTCGTCCATAGACATTTGGAGTTGGTCGGTGCAGCAGTCCTCAAGCAGCATCGTCTCGTTGTACGTCGCAAGCATGTTGCCTGGCGTGTGGACCTCGCAATGCTCGTTGTAGATGTGGCCTGGGATGTTCTGTGGGTCGGGAATTTCGACATTTTCCAGCTTGGCGACGACAGCAGCCAGACGCGCCAAGAGCCCTTCGTGGCTATCGGTCGCGATAGGTGCCGCAGACTTGACCGTGATCGAATCATCAACTTCGAGAATTTTCAGGAGTTGATCACCGACGCATGCAAAGGTCGGGTTGTCGAAGTGACGGTTGCGTTCGTATTCGTTCGCGTCTTCTTTAGGCTCACGATCAGGATTGATAGTGATTCCGGCGCTTTCCAGCAAAGTCTTACGAGTCGTCAAAGCATTGCGCCAAACTGCCAACTTGGCGGCATCGTCCTTCTGGTTAATCCAAGAATACTGGCGGGCGGGCGGCCCTTCTGGGGCTGGAGCTGGTACAGGAACCGGCGTGCCAAATGGGTCTGGGTCGGCCTCTGCTACGGCCTCTTCAACTTTCGCTACAGGAGTGTAATTAGGATTCTCAGCGTGCCACGCTGCCTCGATGGCCATACTCTTCAACCGCTCGTTAATGCTGTCGTTAGGCAACGACTTCATGGTGACAAGATAAATTTTCATGCTTATTCTCGCTTTCTGGTGTAAGGTTCTTTAACTATAGGCCAAGTCAAAGCTGACGTAAAGTTATTTTCTGCAATCCCAGACGATGCTGCTGGTAGGATTGGTGTAGATGTACACGCCAGTTTGCTTCCGGCCACCCTTCGCCATCACCACACCTGGGACAGGGCGTCCCTCTCTGAAGTTGTTATCTCTCAACTCAGAAAGCGGGCCGCTATAAGCCAGCGCGTTGTTGTCGGTGCTGATGGCAAAAAACGAGTCGCCGAAGTCGATGACCTGTACGAAACCGGTGTGAATGGCAGGTCCGGGGTCTTCACCGTGTATATGTCGGTAGATTTTCTCCGAGCACTCCAGAACCTTGGCGTCCGTATAGACGTTGAGCCCGTTGACGCCAGCGGCGATTGCAGAGAGGGGTGCTACGCCAAGCCAGATGGCCAGACCGAAGGTGGATTTAAGTTTCATGGCAATTCCTCAGCGAGCCCGACGGACTTCTGCGCAATGGAGTTTATCTGCTGGATAGTAATGCGACTGGTTTTTGAGTTCCCATTCGCACTGGCTCTCCGTTGAGTACACTTCTGACGTGACCTGCTTGATTTCGCAATTGTATTCGCTACCGAAACAGGTCAACAGGGCCAGGACATATCCCGCTACAACGTCTTGCATTTTTTGACGCTCCTATGTAATGGGTTGATCGTATCGGCATTTTGATAGGAAGGCAAGCGGTTTATTCACAAACATTACTTAGTTGAACTAACAAATAACCAAACAATTAACCTTATTGCCCTATAGTCCATATAAACACTATAATACGCGACATCAATGTCAACTAACGTGACTAACTAATATGAGCAAAATAGTCTGGCTTCTCAACTCTCTTTCGGCGGCGATTGACCGCGTCAACCCAAGTAAGAAAGTTGAGACTAATAAGGACGATGAGCTGCCGCCACACGCGCCGTCCTATGACCCGCTAGACCCTGTTGCGCGCTCCAAACCTGGTCGTGGCTGGGACGGAAAAGACAAGCCGCCACGCTTTGACATGGAACTTCCAACGGCAGACATCTTCCCTATTTACATGCCAAAGCCAGTAGGGATTATGGACAGCGCCGTCGGGGATAGCGTTGTGATGGACAATGCGGAATCCGGCGACAGCCTCAAGGGCGCGAACGGCCGCAACAACTATCAAGTGCCGCAACAGCTCCAAGAATGGTATTCCAGTCAAGGCTTCATCGGGTATCAGGCCTGCGCGATCATCGCCCAGCACTGGCTCGTGGACAAGGCTTGCTCAATGTCCGGTGAAGACGCCATCCGCAATGGATGGGAGTTGAAGACGGACGGCAAAGACCTTGACGATGCTCAACTGAGCCAACTGCGTGAAATGGACACCAACTTCAGGATCAAATCGAACCTGGAAGAGTTCAACCGTTTCAAAAACGTGTTTGGCATCCGCGTGGCCATCTTCCAGGTGGAAAGTGAAGACCCGGATTATTACGAGAAGCCATTCAACGTTGATGGCGTCGTCCCAGGCTCTTATCAAGGCATCTCCCAGATTGACCCGTACTGGATGACGCCGATGATGACGGCTGAGTCGACTTCCAACCCTGCCGGCATCCACTTCTATGATCCTGAGTACTGGGTAATCAGCGGCAAGAAGTATCACCGATCACATCTGATCATCGCTCGCGGCCCGCAGCCAGCCGACATCCTGAAGCCGACGTACATTTTCGGCGGGATTCCGCTCACCCAGCGAATTTATGAGCGTGTGTATGCCGCAGAACGGACCGCCAACGAGGCTCCGTTGCTGGCGCTCAATAAACGAACGACTGCAATTCACGTCGACGTGGCGAAGGCCATGACCAACGAGTCGTCGTTTGTCGAAAAACTTTTGTTCTGGGTCAAGTACCGCGACAACCACGCGGTGAAAGTGCTTGGTAAAGATGAGACGATGGAGCAGTTTGACACTAACTTGTCAGACTTCGACTCGGTGATTATGAACCAGTATCAACTGGTTTCGTCCATCGCCAAGACTCCGGCGACCAAGCTGCTTGGCACCAGCCCGAAAGGCTTCAACGCCACAGGCGAGTTTGAGATGGTATCGTATCACGAGGAACTTGAATCCATTCAAGAGCACGTGTATGACCCGCTTCTTGATCGTCACTACCTGATCGCTCTGAAGTCGCTTGAGATGGACGTGAAAATCTCCATCGTCTGGAACCCGGTCGATTCGATCACAACCAAAGAGCGCGCCGACCTCAACGACAAGAAGGCCGACACAGACCAAAAATACATCACCATGGGCGCGGTGTCGCCGGAAGAGGTGCGCCAACGCCTGCGCGACGACAAACATGCAGGGTACAACCGACTCAGCAACGAAACGGCCAACGATGAGCCAGGCATGTCGCCAGAAAACATCGCAGCGTTCGAAAAGGCAGGATCGGAAGCCCAGCAGGCGGGCCTCAACGGGATTCCGCCACAGGCTAACACACCAGCGCTGGGCGGGGCCGCTCCTGGGCCGTCGATGGCTAAGCCTGCCGCGCCAATCGCCCCTAAAGGCGTTCCTGTGGCGCCGAAACCTCCGACCGATACCGCGCCGAAACCAAACCCGCAGCGACAGCAGGCAGAAGTGCTGATGCAGCAGTTGGTGAGCGTTCTTGATCGCCTACAAGATGAGGCGCTGCAAGAAGGCAAAGACCTCGCGAACGATTCGACGCCAGGCATCAAGCGCACCGTTAAACCAAGCGTGACAGGAGTCAACGCCAATGTGGTAGGTGCTGGCAGTATTGTCCCGACAAAGGACGTTGCTGACCTGCCACGCATCAAGGTGTCTGGTTTGATCGCCTGCATCGAGAACCCACGCGGCTCCGTTCGTCAAGGCAAGAACGGCGACTGGAAAATCAAAATGCCTCACCACTACGGCTTCATCAAAGGAACCAAAGGCGCGGACGGCGATGAGGTCGATTGCTTCATCGGTGAAAACCTGAAGTCCAACCGGGTATTCGTCATAAACCAAGTCGATCAGAACGGCGTATTTGACGAGCACAAGTGCATGCTCGGCTTCAACTCGGCCTCGCAAGCCAAGCAAGCCTATTTGAACTCCTACAAACCAGGATGGGATGGTCTCGGCTCCATGGTGACGATGCCTATCACCTCGTTCAAGTCGTGGGTGGAAACCGGCGACACAACCAAACCGCTGGGCGAGCTGTAATGGCGTTTGTCGCTTCCAAGGTTAGGGCGCGGCGGGCACCAGAGCCCGTCGGAAGAGGCTTGCCTATTGTCCCTTCCTACGCTCTGGAGCTTTGGTACAAGAAAAAGTTATCGGCGATGACCAAGGCCATGATTGCCGAGTACAAAGAGCAGATCGCAAAAGAGGTGAAGTCTGAGGAGGGCAAACGGTTTTACGCGACGGACGCCATATTCTCTGACTCGTTCAACTTTGTCCTTAAAAGCCTTCAGCAAAGGTGGTCGCGCATCTTTGAGGGGTTTGCTGCAACCCTCGCGCCTGAGTTCGTTGAAAAAGTAGACGGCCAGGCAACTTCGGCCACACTCCACAGTCTAAGTATAGCAGGCTTGAAGGCGCCTGTAGCCACTTACAACCGTGATGTGGCGAATACGCTTAAAGCCTCGGTGGACTTCAACCATACGCTCATAACTGGGCTTGGGGAAGAGGTTCACGATAAGATTTACAAGTCTGTGATGCTTTCCCTGACATCGCCGGACCCAGAACAGCAAGGTCAATCTGGTATTCAGGCCGCGTTGAAGGCTGCTGGCGAAAAGTCAAAAGAGCGCATTGACTTAATCACCAGAGACCAGACAAGCAAGTTATACAACGCCCTTAGTGACGCAAGGATGGAGGAGAACGGAGTTGATGAGTTCGAGTGGCTTCACTCCTCTGCTGGAAAGACCCCGCGTCACAGTCACGTAGAAAAGGACGGGATGGTATTCAAGGTGAATGATCCGCGACTTTGGGAAGGCCCGAAAGCAGACCAAGGACCGCCTGGATGGGCCATCAACTGTCGCTGCCGTCGCGTTCCAATCATTCGTTGAGGATTTATCATGCCACTCTCAAGCGGAACTAGCAATGCAGCAAGGGAAGAGAACGTAAAAACGGAGCTGGAAGCAGGCAAGCCGCCGAAACAAGCTGTGGCGATTGCTTATGCGAAACAAAGAGAAAACAAAGCAAGTGATGCAGTCCAGCCAGCAGAACTTCTGAAAGGGCTGATCAACACCCTAACACTCATTGAAAAAGCACTCAGAGGTGAATAGTATGGCCGCTGCAACCAGAGTCGCCCGTAAATCGCATTGCAATCCAATCGCGCAATTTATGAAAGAGTATGACCGACCGGGCTTTTTCAGCTTCAAGTTTGCCGCGATTGATATTGTGATAATCGTTGGAACTTTGATCGTAATTGCCGCTTAACACGTCAATTGGGTGTCTCAACTTACCGGGAGCGAAACTGGCTTTCTTCCGGTAAGTTGAGGGAGCCCAGGCGGGCCGCTGGTTTGGGTGCTAACTTCCCGGCATACCGGCAGAAAAATCGATTTTCAACGTATATAAGGGATATATAGCATATCCACTTAGTGAACCTAGACCTTATAATATATCCAATAACAATTATTTATCCGATATATAGGTAAGTTATAGGTATAAAAAGACTCAACCCATCGGCTGACTTGGCTATAACACTAGTCGACAACTTCCCTCGGCGGCGAACCCACCAAGAAACTTGCCAACTGCCGGTAAGTTCGCAAATATCGTCAGACTTAGACACCATCTGAATGAACATATTCGCGGCAAGTAACCCGTTGAAATAATATTACTTAGCTTAGTTGCCCGCCGTGTAACAGTCGCATATAATACCGATCAACTTCAGTTTATGCGACGAACATTCGATGCCAACCGCACGCAAGATAGACAGGAACGGCTTTCTACTCGTTAAGGGTTGCCCGTTGTCGTCTTTTGGCATCTTTGATTATTCAGCAGGACAACTAGGATTGCCTGGCGATCCTATGCGAATCGTCAAAGTGTTCCGTCCAGAATCGGCGGTAAGCGATCCAGAGGCCATCGCCTCGTTCAAAGACGTTCCGCTGATCAACGATCATGTGATGTTGTCAGGCTTCCAAGGCGACCAAGAGAACACTGCACCAGAGGACTACGGCACTAGTGGCCACCTCACCAGCAACGTGTACTATGAAGCCCCGTGGATGCGTGGCGACATCAAGGTGTTTTCTCGTTCGATGCAGCGCGCTCTGGCAAAAGGCAAGAAAGACCTTTCGCTTGGGTATGACTGCGACTTCGAGGAAAAGCCTGGCGTTTGGAACGGGCAGGCCTATGAGGTTGTTCAGACCAATTTGCGCGGCAACCATATTGCGCTAGTGCATGAGGGCCGGGTGCCGGGGGCAAGAGTATTGGATGGTATGTGCTTTGACCATCTCAGTTTCGACATCATCCCATCCGATAAGGAGAACACCATGCCAAAGCCAGTAAAGGCAATGGATAAGGCAGCGCGTGATAGCGCAATTGCCGAACTTCAAACGCTCGTTCCTGCGCTCTCCAACGCGTTGCAAAACTTTCTCGCCGAGGAAGGCACCGAGCCAGAACATCAAGACCCAGCGGTCGCCGATCCTGCCACGCCTGAGCCGGTCGCAGCCGCTCCGGCAGCTGACCCAGCCACCGAACCGGAAGCCAACGACGTCAGCGACCCGAACGATGACGTGGCCAGCCAGATCGAAGGCGCAGCCCCGGCAGCAACCGATCCAGCCGCTGCCGACCCAGCAATGGCCGACCCAGCCCAAGCTGAAGGCGACGGCTTGCAGGCTCTGATTGCGGAAGCAAAAAACGTTCTGGAAAAACTCGCGGCGATGGCCGCACCAGCAGTGGCAGAACCAAATGAGCCAACCGCCGATAACGTCGAAGGACTCCAAGAGCAAAGTTCCGTCGAAGGGGCTCAAGTCTCCACCGACGCCGCCGACCCTGGCGCGCCGAGCGATCCGACGCAAGACACTTCGGCGCTCCCAAATACTGGCAAGGCGCAAGATGCTGCGATTCGCGGTTTCTATGCTGATCTTGCTGCTAAGGATCGCATCTACCAGCGCCTCAGTGCAGTTGTTGGGGCCTTTGATCACAAAGCTATGGATTCACGTCAAGTTGTTGCTTATGGCGTGAAAAAGTTGGGCATCAAATGCGCCGACGGCATGGAACATCACGCTGTTGAAGCATACCTGAACGGCGCCGAAAAAGCCCGCGCAGCAACCCGTACCGCTATCGCCACCCGCGCTGCTGACTCCGCACCAGCTTCGACGGTTGAGATGGATCAATATCTCGAAGGGAGTGTATAAGCCATGAGCTTTCAACGTACCGTAAACCGCAACTTCACCACTGGCTTTCCCGGTGAGATCGTCCGCGACGGTCCAAACCGCACCAAGGCCGTCCGTATCGCTGCTTTGACCCCATCGGTCGCTGCCCGCTACGTCGGCAACCTGATCGGTCGTGTATACGGCTACTTGGGCGAAGTGCCTGCGACTGGCACCACCCTGGCTGCGCTGGCTCCTACCGTTGTTATCGGTGGCCCGGTATATGCTGGCGTCCTGATCCATCCGAAACACTACGTCCTCCAGGGCAACGCTGTCGATGGTACTCTGGGCGCGTCCCTGGCCATCCAGAGCGGTTCCGAAGGCGAAGTTTCGGACATGTCGATCATCGTGGCCGAAGTCTTCAACCCGACCACCGCGACTGCCGCCATTGACCCATCGTTCGTTCTCGGCTACGTCCCGAACAACGTGAACCCTGCCACCGAGACTATCGGCCTGCCTTACGGCGCGATCATCGCTGGCGCGAACGCTGCGGCGATCACCGGCGTGGGCGGCATCGTCATCAGCGGCGCCAAAGTACTCAACTCGATCAGCCTGTCCGCCTCTGCTGTAGGCACTCCGGTTTCGGGTTACACCATCATCCAACTGACCATCTAAGGGGAAAGGTATGAGCCGCGCTAATCTCAGCCAAACTCATTCTCGCTTGGTCGCCCGCAAGGTGCGTCCGTTTGAGATGAAACAAGTAACGGACCAGGCAGTCGCTGCCCTGGCCCGCATCGGTGTCGTGTTTGACCACGCCGTCGTATCCCGTCAAATTGCCGAATTGCACGCGGCTGGCGCGTTCAACAAGCAAGGTCGCGGTATGGACAGCGCTTTCACCGCGCCGATCACCACCGCGTCGCTGCCGACTCCGATCCAATTCCTGCAAACCTGGCTGCCAGGCTTTGTCAAGGTTTTGACCGCCGCCCGTAAGGTCGACGACATCATCGGCATCAACACCGTTGGCTCGTGGGAAGACCAGGAAATCGTACAAGGCATCGTGGAACCTTCGGGCACCGCGACCGAGTACGGTGACTACACCAACATCCCGTTGGTAAGCTGGAACACCAACTTTGAGCGCCGCACCATCGTTCGTGGCGAGCTGGGTCTGCAAGTCGGTCTGTTGGAAGAAGGTCGCAGCGCTGCAATGCGCCTCAACTCCGCAGACACCAAACGTCAGCAGGCTGCTGTCGGTCTGGAAATCTTCCGCAACGCGGTCGGCTTCTATGGCTGGAACAACAGCGCTGGCAACCGCACCTTCGGCTTCCTGAATGACCCTAACCTCCCGGCCGCGATCACCGCGCCATCGGGCGGCTGGGCCACCTCGAACTTTGCCGGCATCACCGCCGACATCCGGGCTGCTGTAATCCAGCTGCGCACCCAGTCCCAAGACCAGATCGACCCTGAAAAAGTCGACCTGACCCTGGCGCTGCCGACTCGCAAAGTCGACTACCTGTCGTTCACCACCGACTTCGGTATCAGCGTTCGCGACTGGATCACTCAGACCTATCCGAAAATGCGTATCGTTTCGGCGCCTGAGTTGCAAGGCGACACCCTGCAAACCGACCTGATGTATCTGTTCGCCGACAGCGTGTCTGCCGACGTTGACGGCTCCTCGGACGGTGGCGAGACCTTTGCTCAGCTGGTACAGAGCAAGTTCATCACCCTGGGTGTCGAGAAGCGTTCCAAGACTTACGTGGAAGACTTCTCGAACGGCACCGCTGGCGCCCTGTGCAAACGCCCTTGGGCAGTTGTACGCTACATCGCGATCTAAGCACCACGAGCGAAGGGCCGGTAAACGGCCCTTCAAACCAAAGATGTCGTCGGGCTGTAGGGGCTCTCCGGCACTAATAAATAGGACTACACCAATGAGCGTTTTCGTACTTTCCACCATGACTCAATCCGTAGGTTACGCAGTTTGGGAAACCGTCGACGGCGTACCAATCCAGCGCAACAAGATCATGATCCACGGCGGCGCGGGCATCCCATCCCTCAAAAGCGGTTTTGGCGACATGATCCAGAACGCTGAGGGCCAACCTCTGTGGACCGCCGCAGGCCTGGTGACTACCATCAGCGACGGCGATTATGAGACCCTCAAGGATCACAAGGTGTTCAAACAGCACCTCCAAGACGGCCTTCTCAAAGTTTTGAGCAAGAACATCAGCGAGAACCACAAAGAAATCAAAAAGGTCGCGGCCGACATGAGCCACGATAGCTTCCAGGTTCTTACGCCGAAAACCCTCAAGATGCGCGTGAAAGTCACCACTGATATGGTTGACAAAGAACAGCAGTTCCGTATGTAAGGGGAGTTCCAATGGCAGACTACAATGATGCGCTATTCCGGGCACAGTTCCCGGAATTTGCTGACGTGACCAAATACCCTGCTGCGATGATCGATGCGTACTGGGATATGGCCACGCTGTTTATTTCCAACGTGGAATGCTATTGGAACGTCCTTCAGGGCAAGCGTCTCGTTGGCTCCCTTAACATGCTTACGGCCCACCTGATGGTGCTTGGTATCAACGCCAGGAGTATCGGCGGAAAGACGCCAGGATCGAAGCAGGGTGGCTTTACGACCTCAGCTAGCGTCGGGGAGGTCTCCGTTTCTAAACTTGCACCACCCGCAGTCGACGGTTGGCAGTGGTGGCTGTCCGGGACTACATACGGACAGATGCTCTGGGCATTCCTTGACGTCCTATCCGTCGGCGGAACATCCGTTGGCGGCCTTGCCGAGCGCGACTCGTTCCGTAAGGCTGGCGGGGTGTTCTGGTGATCCCCGGTAGCGATCTGCTTGACGAGGCGTTTGGCTCGATTGGCACTCAGACCATCCGTTATCGCAAGTTCATGAGCAGGATGAAGAACGCCCAGTTTCAGTGGGTGCCTTCATTCAGCGATTTTTTTGACATGGAGGCTTCTGTCCAGCGCGTGCCTCGGCGTCAATACGTTCAATTCAACCTGGAATTCCAACGGAATTACGTCCAAGTTTTTGCGTCTTACGACATGATCGACTTGGACCGTGACACGACTGGCGATCAGTTCGCATACAACAATCGCCTGTACCAACTTGAGTCCCAAGGCACGTGGTTCGCCCAGGACGGCTGGGCCACGTGCCTTGCTGTAGACATTGGTCCGTCGCCTGAGCTTACGGCGTAACAGCGTACCCAACCCAAATCGAGGTTCCAATGTTAGATTCAGCGCTGATCCCGTTCATCGGTCAAGAGATTGAGCGCGCCATCACAGGGAACTTCCCGAACCTTGGTCCTCACGAGGTTATCCAAGGTGCGCAACCGACTCAAGAAGGCACTCCGACGGTCCCGACTATCATCTTCATCAAGATGCCAGACAGACTTCGCGGCTGGCCACGAACTGAATATGCCGTCGTGGATGGCACTTCAAAAGAGTTGATGACTCAGCTTTACGAGACGATGTTCCAAATTAGCGCACTTAAATGGCAAGACCCCAATCAGGCCAACGCATCTGTAGTTACTGCATCCGATCTTCTCAACGGGATCATGATGACGTTCACGATGCAATCGAGCATCTTTCGGTTTAACGCTGCGAAACTTAATATCTTGCGTATCGAGGAAATAACCAATGAGCCGTTCGAGAATGACGACCACCGTTTTGAATTCCATCCAACTTTCCAAATAACTTTCACTCATCGCCGCGAAGTATCCGTAGTCACAGACGCAACGGTAAAGGTGATTGCTGAAGTTTTCGAGGTCTGATATGGCAGAAGTCGGATCAAAAATGATACTTGCTCACATAGCCGCGTTGAAGGCGTTGAAGGGTAAGCAAGTGTCTGCTGGTTGGTTCGAGTCGGCCAGATATCAAACAGCGTCTGATAACGGACCATCTGTAGGTGTCGCTGTTGCGAGGATCGCCCGCCTGTTAAATTACGGCGGGGTTATCGACCATCCAGGCGGTACAAAGTATATTACAGATGCAGCCGTTGGCGGAAAGAACGCCCGTATGTTGGGCACTCGATTCGTTCACAAAAACTTCCAGGGCGAAAGTGGAATAACTAGCGCTCATAAAATAACAATTCCTGCTAGACCGTTTATGCAACTTGCTTGGCATATGTTTAGTCAACAACGCTCAACGGTCCAGAAGGGTATTGCAAAGAAGTTAATCACCGGTGAGATGACTCCTGATAACGCACTTGCGGCTATTGGCTTGGTACTTGAAGGCTGCATCGGGAAGGCAATGAAAAATGGAAATTGGGCTCCCAACGCAAAATCTACGATTCGCGCCAAGGGGTTTGATAAACCTTTGATCGACACCGCTCACATGTTTCAAACTGTGAGTAGCAAAGTAACTTAACAGGAGTCACGACAGTGATCAGTCAAACTCGTTATATCAAGATCATTTCTGGTGTTGGTGGCGCTACAACAGTTGCCCAACGCAAATTGATCATGCGCATCATCACGCAAAACCCGGTCATCCCGCCTGGCATCGTCGTTGAGTTTTCTAACAGCGATGCAGTTGGCGCTTACTTCGGGACTTCCTCGGAAGAGTACCTGCGTTCGGTTGCTTACTTCAAGTTCGTAAGCAAATTGGTTACATCGCCTGCCATCATCAGCTTTGCGCGCTGGGTGAACCAGTCCATCGCACCTACCATCGTTGGGGATGCATTCGCCAAGAACATTTCGTCCTTTGCGGGCGTTACTGCCGGTACTCTGACGATCAACATCGGCAATACCGCCGTCAACATTTCGGCCATCGACCTGAGCCAAGCGCAAACCTTGACCGCCGTCGCGGCAGCGCTGCAGACCAAGATTCGCGCCACTGCCGATCCGCAGCTGACCTCTGCCACCGTGTCGTTCAACACCAACACCAACCAGTTCACCATCGTGGGTACTGTGCCTGGCTCTGGCGTGATGACCGTTTCGCCGACAGGTCTGTCAACCGATATTTCGCAGATCACCGGCCTGGCGACCGGCAGCACCGTGATCGTGTCCGGGCAAGCCGCCGACACCGCTGCCGTTGCCGTGTCCAAGAGCGCGTCCATCAGCAACAACATGGGCTCTTTCATCTTCACCACGCCGCTCACTCCTCTGGCCAACGCCGACATCGTGGCGATCGCCACCTGGAACGACGCCCAGAACAACATGTACATCTACAGCCTGGCGACTTCCGCGTCCAACATGGGCACGCTGTTCCCTCTCGTTCAAGGCTACTCCGGCACGGCACTCAACTTGCTGTCGTCGACGGCGCCTAACGACTACATCGAGCAGTCGCCTTGCGAGATTTTGGCATCCACCAACTTCGACGCAGTAAATGGCACCAACAACTACATGTTCTATCAGTTCCCTACCCGGAACGTCACCGTCAGCGACGATACCACCGCTGACACCATGGACAAGTTGCGCGCCAACTACATCGGCGTAACCCAGAGCGCGGGCCAATCCCTCGCATTTTACCAACGCGGCCTGCTCTGTGGCGGCGCAACTGCTGCCGTGGACATGAACGTATACGTCAATGAGATGTGGCTGAAGTCTGCCATCGGGGCGACCTCGCTCAATCTTCTGATGGCCATGCCTACCGTTCCTGCCAACCCAACTGGCGGCGCGATGTTCTTGGGTGTGTACCAGTCCATCCTGACGAAGGCGAGTAACAACGGCACCTTCTCGCCTGGCAAGACTCTCACCGACGTGCAAAAGCAATACATTTCGACGGTTACTGGCGATTCCAAAGCCTGGCGTCAAGTGCTCAGCGTTGGCTACTGGATTGACGTTAGTTTTTCCAGTTATACCAACTCCAACACCGGCCTCACCGAGTGGCAGGCGACCTACAAGTTGGTCTACTCGAAAGGTGATGCTATCCGATTCGTGTCTGGCCAAGACATCATGATCTAACTTTGTACAGGGCAATACTGCTAATTTTGTATTGCCCTGTATTCAGCTATAATCGGTCCACAGGAGATTAACATGACTACTAACGTTTCGGGTTTTGGCCTTACCGCGCAAGTCGTTGCAAGTACCACCTTTCCAAACGGGGTGACTATCACGGCATTCGCGGACGACGCCGACCCATTGGACAGCCCTGACTTCACAGCGGCTGACACCGCATTCGGATTGAACGGCGACATGATCGTCTGGAGCCGCGCCAACGGCATCGAGATTGCGGTCAATATCATCCCGACTACTGAAGACGACGACAACCTGGATGCTCTGCTGGATGCAAACCGGGTCGGCAAGAACAAAAGCAGCTCGCGCGATTCTGTTCAGATTATCTTCACTTATCCGAACGGTCAGCGCGCAAACTGCAGCAACGGCGTGATTGTTTCCGGCGCTATCTTGCCGCAAGTGGCAGGCTCTGGTCGAATCAAAACGCGCCAATATCGCTTTCGCTTTGAACAGATCACCAAAGCCAAGAGTGCATAAATATGGACCTGATCCCGCTGGCGGCAGTTCCCAACCAATCAGTCGCATTTAACGTCGATGGGGCTTACTGGCAAATTCGTATTTTCCAGGCCGTTGACAAGATGCACGCAGACATTACCAGGAATGGTAAATCTTTGATCACTGGGGTTGGCTGCTTTGGCGGGATCGGGCTCATGCCGTATACATATTTGTTCGGGCCGACCTTTGGCAACTTTGTTTTTAACGCTGATGCAGACTGGAACCTTTTTGGCTCTTCATGTTTGCTTTATTATTTGAGCAAGACGGAACTTGCGCAATACGACGCTCTTTTTGAGGCTGCTTAAATGGCAACTTCCACTATTAAGACCGACGAGAATAACGATGTGTTCATCGACTCTCAAGGCAATTTTGTTCTGTTGTCAGGTATTGATGCGGTATTGCAAGATGTTCGAGCAGAGACTCTTCTGCGCAAGGGCGAGGACATCTACAACTCCAACAAAGGGGTTGATTATCTCAGCTACATTTTTGCGCCGCAAGCAAACTATGACGATGCAAGAAAATCCTTGGTTACGGCTTGTGAGTCGTCGCCGGATGTTGTGAGGGTTGACAACCTCACCATAACGATTGACGGGGAAAACTTCGCGTATTCCGCTGATATCATGTCCATATACGGCCCATTGACGGTGACCAACTCATGAATAACCATCTGATCCAGTTTGCTCACGGCGTCCTGACGTCGGCGATGAACCCGCAACAAACCTATAGCGATCCTCTGCCGTCGTTTAATCCGGCTGCGGCCGACCTGCCGGCCAATCCGTTCGCTGCGGCCACGGATAACACCGCCCTGGAAGCGCCCGATACCGACCCCAACCAAGCCCCTGCCCCGGTCGTCGACGCTCCTGTGGTCGACGCTCCTGTGGTCGACGCTCCTGTGGTCGACGCTCCTGTGGTCGACGCTCCTGTGGTCGACGCTCCTGTGGTCGACGCT
>Ga0172380_10000548_pt1 | contig 72063 bp, 71 predicted proteins | sample Leawe162metaG_FD_119747 | JGI IMG/M metagenome (GOLD analysis project Ga0172380, IMG submission 119747) | Leachate microbial communities from a municipal landfill in Southern Ontario, Canada - Leachate well 162 metaG | ecosystem: Engineered > Solid waste > Landfill > Unclassified | place... | reverse complement strand
TCCTTCAATATCCCGATGATCTGGCTCTCGCTGAATTTGCTCTTTTTCATCTGAGTCCTCCTGGAGCAATTTTGCCCGAAGAACTCTATTTTTGCATGGCCTAATTATAAGGGATGGTTACACATGGAGCGCAGCATATGCATGACCTAACAGCCGTTTGTTATGCATTAAAATTTCCCCAGATATCAAGATTCTCATCCGGCAAGAGGCTAGGCTCTAGATGTTTAAGGATTTTATATTTTTTTATCAGCGGCGCCATTTTCTCTCTACCAAAATCGCTCAGACTATCATAGAAAAGCAGTAATAATTCATACCTAGATAGCTGTGCCCTAACTAGGTTTGTATAAACCTTTTTATCATCAATGAAGTCTGATCCTTCAACCAACTTGAGGACATTGTATAAAGTTCTGTAATACTGACCCAGCTCATCCCCATAATTTTCGTAGAACAAATTGTATTCTTTAGCTACGCCTTCTTCAGTTCTACAATCTTCCTTGAACACTTTCTTTTGATCAATGCCATTTTGGATATTCTCATAGAGAAAACTTTTAGTAAATACTTCATACAGATGTTTAATTGCATCTCTACCCTCAAAAGAAGACTTGCCGAAGAAACCTGGGTGAAAAACGTCGTTTCTGCAACCATCTAAAAACTCTAACATTTTGAAGAACGTGTTCTCGAACCTTTGTACTTTCAGTGTCTCATTTTGAGCCTGCATTTCCTGTCTCTGGCCACTAAGCTCTTCGCGGGTAAGATTCAATTCCTGTCTCTGCAGAGCAAGCTCATCATGCTGCATAACAATCGTAATGATCAATCCTGCAAACGCCAAACCGGAGAACAAGGATGTTAGTACTCCAAAGCTATCTCCAAAAACGCCAGACCTGCTAAGTGATAGCTCACTAATAGGCCACGTTAGAAAAATTAGAAGGCCCGCATAAAGTAGAACAGCTAAAATCACTCCGCCAACTAAAATACAGCCCAATTTTCTAAGTTTCATGGCGTTCTCATTTGATTGCATAACGTAGGAATGGGCGGCCTGCGCGGCTTTTCGCGCAGGTCCGCTCGACTGCCGGGTTAGCGTGCATTTTCATCGCCGCCTTCTTGTGCTTGCGTTACTAACCACTGGCAGTGTGTTGCCGCCATATCGCTTTTGAAATGCAAGAACATGAATAGCAAAGAGACAAATAGTATCGACTGCCTTAGCCAGATCGGCCATGCTATTGCAGCAGGGGAAGAAACATTCTGGACCTTCACGATGAGGAAGAACAGCAACCACATGAGGGAAAGAAGCAGATGAATGAGGCCACGAAACCGGTGTCTCGCTTCTTCAGCAAGAAGCAAATGTTGGCTGTGCCTGTCGTTTCGCAACCGTGCGATTCGATTCTCTGTCTCCACCCTGACTGGTTCGGATCTGCATTGCCACCACGCAGACATTCTTACCAAGCGCCGATCGAGCCAAGGCTTCACGTATGCAGAGATAAGGTTAAGCAGCAATCCAACGAGGACCACGCCGAGCCACCAACCCAGCGAGCTCAGGTTCTGAACAAATTCATCCATGGACAAGGGGCCTATGCACGCTGGGGAAACCAGGAACACTCCCCGATTTCTCAAAGCCGTATTCGTTAACCAGCACCAACAAATATTCTTGGCGTACTGTTTCTTCGGGCGTTTCCACCAGCCACTTGCTACGCGCATGGCTCCAGATTTTCTTCACGTCGCGTTTGATCTCGATCATTTCATCGCTCTTTGATGTTTTGAAAAAGAATGGCCATGATTTTACTTCCCTTTCTTCTTGCCATATGAAACCGGCTCCACCGTGCGGCATCGTAGCTCCACCTGATGCGCCACCCGCTGTATCATAGCCTCGGTCAACTTCACTTCGCCGTTGCCCTTGGCCAGAAAATCCGGATTCTTGGCATTGAATACCGCCATATTACGGGCCTTGCGATCAATATACCAACCCGGCAGGGCCAAGGCGGGCAACACCGTTACCGATTCGCCCACCGCACTTTTCAGCCAGTTTTCCAACCATTGTGCCTGTCGTTTCGCCTGGGCAATGGGCTTGGTTTCGGACCAGCCGGGAAATTGCAAGCCTTTGCCATCGTAAACCACCAGCGCCTCTTCCGTACCCCCGCCTTTGTCCGGCTTGGCTCTGCCCTTGGTCTCCACCGCATAGACCCCGGCCGGGCCAATGACGATATGATCGATGTTGAAGCCCTCGGCGGGAAAATCGTGATACACCCGGCAGCCAAGAAGCATGAGCTGGTTCAACTGCTGGCCCACCGCCAGCTCACACTCCAGCCCCAGGCGAAGAAGTTGCCGTTTCCGAAAGATGCGGACCTCCTGGAAGATGAAGAAGAGAACGCCCCCAACCGAGATGAGGCCATAGGTAATCATCAGGCTCATGGTGTTTGCCTGGGGATCGGTGCGCTCCTGCAAAAGAAATTGTATGGCTATAAGACAAAGGATGAGAATGAAAAAAAGCAGATTGGAAATGAGGTCGCTGCTAAGTTCTTCCACCTGTTCCCGCAGGGACTCGCCAGGGTTGCGCAACAGATCGGAAGTCAGCGGGCTCCGCCGGCCGCGTCGGGAGATTCTTCTGGTGATGATGAGCAACCCCGTTGCCAGCATGAGGAGAAGAAACACGATCACGGCAGGGAATAACTGAACAACAAGACTGGTCATTTGTTGGAGCCCCCAAGCTATTTCAATGATTCAAAGCAGATGGCTCGTTATACCGGGGAGGGGCGTGACTGTCAAACAGATTGGGAGGTAATGTAACAGGTTAGGTTTGACTTCTTGACTTTCTGTTGTTTGCGAGTCAGCCTTTTCTTGGCCAGGACCGTCGATGACTGAAAGCCGGTCATTTGTGATCGGGGATTCCCGCAGTTCCGTCTGCCATCTTGGTAAATTTTTCCAGAAAGGCGGCCGGGGGGAGGACCGGAACCGGGCAGTCGGTGCAGGCAAGCAGATGGTCATCGCCGGAGATGATCCATTCGGCGCCGCCGGCCATGGCGCACCATATGAATTTATCATCGGCCGGGTCAGCCGATACGAAACGGGCACCTTCCGGGGCGGCGACCGTCTCGAACCAGGGCAGGATTTCGTGCATGAGCAGATAATTGATTTCCTCGTCGGTCAGCTGGAATTTGAGATAAGCGAGTACTCTAAGATATTCGGCCATTATTTTCGCCGACACCAGGGGGGCGATGCCGCTGTTTTTCCAGAGATCGATAAAACGGCCGGGGGAAAATAGGGACGCTCCCCAGTTTTCTTGTCACCTGATCACGGCAACCTGACTGTAGCAAATCCCCAAGCGGCGGACAATGTAAAATACGGCAGTCTGTCAGGATAGCCGACCCGGCTTGGAGGAGGGGCGATGTGGAGTTCCACGGGAGCTTGCCCTGAGCTTGCGGGAAAGCCTTAAGCAAAAACGGGAATTGGCAGGCGAAGGTGACTAAGGGGACGGAGTAAGTTTAATAAGTTAAGGAGCGGTTAAACTATGAAACTTACTCCGCCCCATTGCTTCTGCCTCCGCCCCCCCTGATTCCCCCGGACGTATGACGACATCGGCTGCGCGGTCTGGGCTCGCAACGAGGAATGCGCCAACTCGCCAGAGCATGTTCGACGGCGCGGCCCTTGCCCATGATTACGCCAGCGGCGCGCAGCTTCCGGCGGACACGCGCTCTACTTTGTCCTGAAACCCGACATCAGGACGCCCATGGGCTTCGGCATTGTCGCGTTCGGGGACAAGGCAGAGCGGTTAAGCCTCGGTCACGGCACGGGCAAGGTGGTCAAGTGGTACGAATTAGTGGATGCGCCGTGTTGAAACGATCAGGAGAGGGGGCGTTTTCTTGTTGACAGGCTGACTGGCAGTCGGTACACAAGAAAAACATTATGATTTGCCCCATGGGCTACATGGGATTATTATTGGCGTCCCCAATTTTCTTGGCAAGTCAGCAAAAGACCCTTTTCACCTCGCCTCTCAAAGTATTGCCAACCCATCCCACCCCAAATAAATATCAGGAGAATCGGAATGAAACGAGTAGGACTTATCTGTTGTCTGATGATGCTGTTCCACACCGGCATTGCCTTTGCCGCAGGCCCCGGCAAAGCGGAATTTGACAAATGGGCTCGAGCCGTAAAACTGCCTGGTTATAGTTATGGGGGCGTCGACCAGACCGATCCCGGTGTCTTTATGGCCGCTTGGATGAGCAGCAAAGGGGAGGTACTCGGGGTGCACCTGAGCCCGCTTGCCAGCTTCAAGGATTTCCAACAGGTGATTAACAAAAAGAAGCCTGAATCCTTTTCCTACAAAGGGGTGCCGGCAGTCTACAACGATGGCACCGGATTTGGCCAGATTGCCGTCAAATATGAGCAGTCAGGCAAAATGATCTCCATCAGCCAAATGGGACAATCCGCCAACCCCAAGGGCTTGACAAAGACCGAATTGATTAAACTGCTCGATGTAATGAAGCCGGAACTGCTGCTCAAATGATATTTTGATTGATCCGGTGGAAATCAATCGGGGTCAGTCCAGGAGGAAAACAGGGACGCTCCCCAGTTTCCTTGTCACCGGCCCACGGCAACCTGACTGTAGCAAATCCCCAAGCGGCGGACAATGTGAAATACGGCAGTCTGTCAGGATAGCCGACCCGGCTTGGAGGAGGGGAGATGTGGAGTTCCACGGGAGCTTGCCCTGAGATTGCGGGAAAGCCTTAAGCAAAAACGGAAATTGGCAGGCGGGGGATAGCGGGGGATGTTCCCCGCTTTTTTTGGGGCGGCGGCTTAGTGTATTTACCGGGTGATCAGGATTCCGCCGATGAGGATCGGCGCTACCCCGGCCAATTGCCAGAACCCTGGCGTCTCCCCCAGCACCGGATAGGCGAAAAGCATGGTGAAGAGGGGGGAGAGGGCGGTCATGGCGCTGACCTTGGTAATCGGGAGACGATGCAGCCCCTCGATCCAGTAAATTTTGGAAAGCCCCATCAGGAAGAGGCCGTTGAGCAGGAGCAGCCACCAGGTGGCCTTAAGGGCGGCTTGGTCAGGCAGGGGGGCGAACAGCCAGGCCAGTAGGAAAAGCACCGGCAGGCTGGTCAGGTTGCGGACAAAGAGCAGGGTGACGGCGCTCACCTGGGCGCGGGCGCGCTGCTGGTAATAATTGGCGGCTGGGGCGAGCATGGCGGCCAGCAGGACCAGAAAATCGCCCCGGTTTAAGCCCGCCTCGTCGGGAAAGAGGACGAGCAGGGCGCCGACGCTCATCAGCGCCACTCCGGCCAGATGGGCCGGCTGCATTTGTTCGCCCTTGAACAGGTTGAAATAGCAGAAGGAGAAAAAGACCTGCAAAAAGAGGATCAGGGCGGCGTTGCCGGCGGTGGTGTAGGCAAGACCGATGAAGAGGAGAATAAAAAGGAGCATGATGAACAGGGAGGCCCAGGCCAGGTCCGGCCATCCCTCCCGCCGGGCCAGTTCGGGCCAGAGGCGGCGATGGGCCATGAGGCCGCTGAAAAAGATGGTGGAAAGCATGATGGCGATCGCCATGGACCAGAGCGGGGCCAGGTGCCGATAGCTGAGCAGGGTGACGATGGGGAACCAGCCCCAGAGCAGTTCTTCGGCCAGCAGGAAGCCTTCGCCCCGGCGCTGTCTGCGGCGGAGGGCGGCGGGCTGTTCAGCGCCGCTGGTCTGGGGGGGGATGCTCAGCAAGCCCATGTTCTTTTACTCCGATAAAGAAAGGAAAACATTGGAGTAACCATAAAAAAAGGGCTCTCGCGGCGGCGAGAGCCCTTGGATGGTCAAACGTCGGGGCCTGACCTTACAGCGGTTCCACGTTGGCCGCGGCTGGGCCTTTCTGGCCTTCGACGATCTCGAAGCGGACGCGTTCACCTTCCTGCAACGTCTTGAAACCACTCTTGTTGATTGCGGAGTAATGGACAAAAACATCCTTGCCATTATCCTGGGCGATAAAACCGAAACCCTTTGCTTCGTTAAACCACTTCACTGTGCCTTCAAACATGATATTCCTCCGTTCCTTTCTTGGAACACTGACTTGAAACCCGCGGCATTCCGGCCCGTTAAAGGAAAATACCGCACAATAGTGACTAATTTTTGATACCAAAAAGGATTTGGAATAGCAAATAAATTATTCAAGGTTGCCGCCAGGTTGTCTTGGGCATGGGGAATTACCCTATAGAGCGGCTGAGCCAGGGGTGCGCGGAAAGGGAATCACCTCGCGGATGTTAGCCATGCCGCTGACAAACTGGATCAGCCGTTCAAAGCCCAGACCGAAACCGGCGTGGGGTACGGTGCCATACCGCCGCAGATCCAGATACCACTCATAATCCTGCTGGTTCAGCCTCAGCTCTGCAAGCCGGCTGACCAACCGGTCGTAACGTTCTTCCCGCTGGCTGCCGCCGATGATCTCGCCGATGCCCGGCACCAGAATGTCCATGGCGGCCACGGTGGTGTTGTCGTCATTGACCCGCATGTAGAAGGGCTTGATGGACTTGGGGTAATCGCTGACGATCAGGGGGCGTTTGAAGACCTCCTCGCAGAGGTAGCGCTCGTGTTCCGACTGGAGATCCGCGCCCCAGGCCACCGGAAAATTAAAGGCCTTGCCGCAGCTCTTGAGCCGGTCGATGGCCTCGCTGTAGGTGATCCGGGCGAAATCCTGCGCCAGCACCGCGGCCAGCCGGGCCGCAAGCCCCTTGTCCACAAAATTGGTGAAGAGCTCGATCTCTTCCGGGCAATGGTCCAGGGCGTACTGCACCAGGTATTTGATGAAGGCCTCGGCCACCTCCATATCCTGAGCCAGATCGCAGAAGGCCATCTCCGGCTCGATCATCCAGAATTCGGCAAGATGCCTGCTGGTATTGGAGTTTTCCGCCCGGAAGGTGGGACCGAAGGTGTAGACGCTGCCCAGGGCCAGGCAGTAGATCTCCGCCTCCAGCTGGCCGCTGACGGTGAGGCTCGCCTGGCGGCCGAAGAAATCCTGGCTGAAATCAGGCCGGCCCTCTTTGCGGGGGATATTATCGAGATCAAGGGTGGTGACGGTGAACATCTCGCCCGCGCCTTCGCAGTCGCTGGTGGTGATGATCGGGGTATGGATGTACTGAAAGCCCTGCTCCTGAAAGAAGCGGTGTACTCCAAAGGACAGGGCGCTCCGCAGCCGGGCCACGGCTCCTAGGCTGTTGGTGCGCGGGCGCAGGTGCGCGATCTCCCGCAAAAATTCGAAGGAATGCCGTTTTTTTTGCAGGGGATAGGTCTCAGGGGCGGCCCAGCCGTAAACTTCGACCTCCGCGGCTTTTAGCTCCACGGCCTGGCCCTTGGCCGGCGAAGCGGCAAGCAGGCCGTTGATCCGCACCGCGCAACCGGTGGTGAGGCGAAGGATTTCCTCTTCGTACCGGGGCAGACTTTCTTCGGCAATGACCTGGAGGTTGGCCACGCAGGAGCCGTCGTTGACTTCGAGAAAGGAAAAACCTTTGCTGTCGCGGCGGGTGCGGACCCAGCCGCGAATTTCCACGGCCTGGCCGAGGGGTTGTTCCTTGATGAGTTTGGCGATGCGAAAATATTGGCTCATGGCAGTGGTATCCGGCAGATGTGGTGAAGAGTTCTTGAGAATTTTCCTCAGTATGGATAAATAATGTTTCTTTGCAATACATTTTTCCAGGGACAAGGAATTCCGGCCATGATTTTTGAGTGCGAAAGGAGGAGGAACCCATGAGCGAGAAAGCGTACCGTCTGGCGCCGGAACAATGCGCCCTGTTGGTGGTGGACATCCAGGAGCGGATGATGCAGGCCATTGGCGCCAGGGACGAAGTGGTGAAAAACGCGGTGCTGCTGATGAAGGCGGCCAATATCCTCCAAATTCCCGTGCTTGCCACCACCCAGTATGCGGCGCGGATCGGCGCCCTGCTCCCGGAGATTCAGGCCGAGCTGGGCGGGGTTGTGCCGCTCGACAAGCTGGAATTCGGCTGTTTTGATAATGGGGCCATAGCCGAGGCGGCGAAAAAATTGCCGAGGGCGATCAACACCATCGTGGTCTGCGGAGTGGAGGCCCATATCTGCATTTACCAGACGGTACTGGGCGGCCTTTTGCAGGGCTACCGGATGTGGGTGCCTGCCGATGGCGTGGCCTCGCGGACGGAGAAGAACTGCCGGACCGGGCTTGCCCGGATCAGCGAGGCCGGCGGCATTGTCGCCAATACGGAGATGATCATCTACGAATGGCTGCACAAGGCAGGGACTCCGGCTTTCAAGGCGATTTTGCCTTTTATAAAATGAGGTCCGGATCCGGGCATTTTTGCCCTGCTTTTTGAAAAAAACATTCAGCGGTGCAAGATGGTTGCTTCTTCCCGGGGAAAACAGGTAGAACAGTGAAAATGATTTTGGCGGAGAGGGAATTAAAGAGCAAGGGAAAGAGTACACCATGATTGAACAAGAAAAAGTGGGCGAGGAACGGCGTCAGGAGGAGCGGGTTGCTAAGGATCTGTTTGTCCGTTTTACTCGTCTTGAAGATATTCAGGCCGATATTCCTTGCCGGGAGGGGCAATTGCTGGATATCAGCGGGGGAGGGCTCTGTTTTTTGACGGAGCAAGCGCTGCCCTTGGGCAGTCAACTGGTGATGGCCCTGGAGTTTCCCGGCTGGCTAGCGGCGGCAGACGGTAAATGGATCGCCACCAAGGTAGAAGAGGATGTCGGGGTGTTGCGGGCGGTTGGCATGGTCTCCTGGGTGGCGGTCAGCCGGAGCAGGCCGGATTATTATGAAACAGGGGTTAGTTTTTCCGGTATGGTCACCGATTGAACCGGTCGATTACCGCTAAGCGAGCTTAGCGAAACGCGAAGCAGACGCAGTGTTGCTGGGCAGTTATAAAATATTCAAGAAAACTGGCACGTTGCCGATGGGAAAGAAGTCGCCCTGTGTGGGCCAGACAGAGAGCAGGCAGAAATCAGCAGCGGGAGGTTGAGCATGTCCACAGTGGGAAAGCCGGAAGTTAATCTTGAGATAAGCACTGGATTTTTCAGAATATCCACAGACACGGTGGTGTACAACATCACCGTGTTGAGCGGCCCGGAAACCGGAGCCACCCAGGTGGTGCGGCATATCCTGGCCGAGGAAAAACCTCCCGTTCCCAGCCTGGCCGCGCCTCAGCCGGACGCGGAGAGAGTGGATTCTTATCGGCGGGATTCTGAGCTGGAAGGAGAAGATTACTACAAACAGGTTTCCAACGATATATTCAATGATATCGGTAAACTGGCAAAGAGTCTCAGCTCGACCATGGGGGAAATTCCCCTGGAAGACCGGCGCATGAAACGGGTGGAGCTGGATGAGGCGGGGGAAAAGATCGAGGATGCCAAGAATCAGCTCCACGACATTGTCTCCATGACCGAAAGGGCCACCATGGAGATCATGGACCAGGTGGAAAAGGTTCAGAACCAGACCGATGGCGTGAAAGAACTGCTCCTGGCCTTGAAAACCCATAGCGCCTTTCAGCTCGAAGCCATAGCCAACGGAGAGGCCGGGGCGCAATCCGCCGCCGCAACCCTGCAAGACCTGCAGGCAAAGATCGGCCAGGCCAATGCGCTGATTGCCGCCATGCAGGAAGGCGGGGGCATGACGGGCGAGGAGGTTGCCGCTGAAGAGGTGCTCGATCTGGCCGCAGCCGAGCCGGAAATGGTCAAGCGGACCCGCTATCTGTTTTCCCTGGATACGATTTTTCAGACCATGTATGAGCTGTGTACCAACGAAACGGTGAAAACGCATATCACCGGAGCCCGCAAAAAAGCCGAGGAGATCTTTGCCTACCAGGACTTTGTCGAGGCCATGGGTGAAAAAATCAGGGATCTTGCTCCGGACAGCGATAATTTTTTCACCGTTCCGCTAAGCGATGTTCTCTCTGCCATGCTGAGCGCCTGTGCCGACCCGAAAACCCAGAATCTGCTCAAGAAAATGGATCTCAACCAGAGAGAGATTTTTCTGGATCAAAGCCTGCCCCTGGAAGTACCGGCCAGCGAGGAGATCGAAGAAGCCGTTCCTGTCTCGACGACCGCAACCGCCCGGCCGGAGGCGGCGGTCTTGGCGCCGGCAGCGACGGGGATGGGGAATGACCAGAGAATCGCGGAACTCGGGACCATGCTGGCGGAAAGTTCCACCCTGGCCGGGGAGTTGACCGAAAGCCTGGAGCAGATGCGTACCGGGCAGACTCCCGGCATGAGCAAGATGAGCATCGAAGACCAGCACGATATCTTTAAAAAGATTGAAGATGCCTTCCAGGTAGCCTCCGCCATCACTGACGATATCTCGCGGATCACGGAAGCCTTGAGTTTTCAGGATCTCTCCGGCCAGCAGATCATGAAGATCATCAAACTGCTCACCGATTTTCAGGTACATCTCCTGGCCATCGTGGTTTCCTTTGGCTCTCAGTTGAAAATCAAGGAGAAGAACGCCGGGATCACCGTGGAGGAGAGCAAGCGGATCGCCCAGGAGGATGTGGACAAATACCTTAAATCAATGACCACCGAGGAGGTCGGGGGTGATGGCTCCCTTGATCAGGATGCGGTGAACGATCTTTTGAAAAATCTCGGTTTTTAGGAGCCGTTATGGCTGGTTGTGTCTTGTCGCCATGGTTTGGCGGCAAGCGGAGAGAGGAGGAGAAAAAAGGCTGGCCCCGCGGGGCGGCCTTTTTTTTTAGCTTAAAATTATCTGATTGGCGCTAATCAGGGGAAAGTTTGCCTTTTTTTCAAGGCAATTTCACCAAGTTATTGTCTTCGCTCTTCTGCCAGACGCAGCCTCCCGGGAATCTTCAGGTTTTCATGTTGACAGCTCCGGGAAGAATCTCCATGATGTTGGTAAGATACTCTTGGGCAGCTTTTAAATGAAGAGCGATTATCAACGGTGCCGATGTGACTTTCACCTGCCCCCAGAATAGTGAGGAAAAGAAATGGCAGCTCGATACGCGCCGTATCGGTGACGATCTGCTGGTGGTAGCCTGTGGGGGAAGTTGGTGCCTGGACCAGGAGTTGCCCGAGGCCGGGGTGATTCTGGCCGGACAGGGAGATGGGCCACGCCGCTTGTCCTTCAACACCGAACAGCTTTCCGACTGGGACACCGGTTTTCTTGCTTTTCTCCGGGCCTTGCTCACGCTGTGCGCCGAGCGCGGACTCAGCGTTGACCAGGAGGGTTTGCCCGAGGGGGTCCGCCGTCTTCTGGCCTTGGCCGCCGCGGTGCCCGAACAGGAGGCGGCCAAGCGGGGCAGCACCAGGCGGGGCTTGCTCTTCCGGGTGGGCGCGGCAACGATTGCCTTTTTGCGCGGCGGTCCAGAGATGCTCCATTTTCTCGGAGAGATCACCTCCTCCTTTGCCAGACTGATTCGCGGACGGGCCAGGTTTCGCTTGAGCGACCTCTGGTGGGAGATCGAGGAGGTAGGCCCCCGGGCCGTGGTTATCGTCTCGGTAATCAGTTTTCTTGTCGGCCTTATCCTTGCCTATCTGGGGGCGGATCAGCTCCGCCTGGTCGGAGCCCAGATTTTCATTGCCGATCTGGTCGCCATCGGCATGGTGCGTGAGGTGGGCGCCCTGATGACCGGGATCATCATCGCCGGCCGCACCGGCGCGGCTTTCGCCGCCCAGCTCGGCACCATGCAGGTCAATGAAGAGATCGACGCCTTCAAAACCCTGGGCATCTCGCCGGTTGATTTTCTGGTTCTGCCCCGGATGCTGGCCCTGATGCTGATGGTGCCGCTCCTCACCCTGTATGCCAGCTTTGTCGGGATGCTGGCCGGCATGCTGGTTTCGGTCACTATTTTTGATGTCGGGATGTTTGAGTATTACACCGAAACTTTGCGGGCCTTGGAGTTGAAGCATTTCTGGGTGGGGCTCTCCAAGGGCAGCGTATACGGGGCCATGGTCGCCTACGCCGGTTGTCTGCGCGGGATGCAGTGCGGCAGAAGCGCCGAATCCGTCGGGAAAGCGGCGACCTCGGCGGTGGTGACCGGCATTTTGTTGATCACCATCTCGGCCTCGATCATGACCATCATCTTTTATAGGCTGGGGATTTGATGCCATGAGCGATGCTCCCCCCATCGAGGTCCGTGACTTGACCATGGCGTATGGCGATTTCGTAATCCAGCGCGACCTCAATTTCGTGGTCAACCTGGGAGACATTTTTGTCATCATGGGCGGGAGCGGCTGCGGTAAGACGACCGTGATGCGCGCCATGATCGGGCTCCAGCGTCCGGCCAAGGGAGCGGTCTTTTATGGCGGCGAAGATTTCTGGAATGTTGAGTATGCGGAACAGGAGCGGCTCAAACGGCGGCTCGGGATCATGTTTCAGGGCGGAGCCCTGTGGAGCTCGATGACTCTGGGGGAAAACATTGCCTTGCCGCTGAAGGAGTACACCGATATTTCGGTGCGCCATCTGACAGAGATCGTTTCCTTCAAGTTGGCTTTGGTGGGGCTGGCGGGTTTTGAGGATTTTTATCCTTCCGAACTGAGCGGCGGCATGAAGAAACGGGCGGCTTTGGCCAGGGCCATGGCCCTGGACCCAGATATTCTGGTGATCGACGAACCTTCTTCCGGCCTCGATCCTCCCACGGCCCGTCACCTTGATGACTTGATCGTTGAACTGCGCGACAGCCTGGAGACGACCATCGTGGTGATATCCCATGATCTGGCCAGTATCCTTGCCATCGGCACCAATTCAATTTTTCTGGACACCGAGACTCACACCATGATTAATACCGGTAAACCCAAAGAGGCTGTTGCTTCGGGAGATCCCAGAGTGCGTCATTTTCTGACCAGGGGGGCGGAATGAGCAGAAAGGCAAATCCCACGCTTATCGGGGCATTTGTGCTTGGCGCAATCTTTCTCGGGGTGGTGACCGTCCTGCGTCTGGCCGGGGGGCAATGGTTTCAGGAGCGGCGTCAGCATGTGCTCTATTTTGAAGGATCTGCCCAGGGGTTGCAGGTTGGGTCGCCGGTGGTTTTTCTCGGGGTCAAGGTGGGCACGGTCAAACGCATCCAACTCGGACTTGATGCGGAAAGCCGCCGATTCATGGTGCCGGTCACCATCGAGCTCGAACCCAACATCGCCCAGTCCCGCGTCGGCGAACAGGTCGATCTGCAGGATCGGGACACCATCCGGCAGCTGGTGGAACGTGGCTTGCGCGCCCAGCTTAAGATGCAGAGCCTGCTCACCGGCCAGCTGTACATCGATCTGGATTTTTATTCAGACAAGCCGGCTCGCTTCATCGCCCGTGACCGAACGGTGAGCGAGATCCCCACCATCCCGACGACGGTGGAAGAGCTTGCCTCCAAGCTGGGAGGGTTTCCCATGGAGACCTTTCTCGCCGATCTCGCCGCCATCAGTCGGTCGCTCAACGCCATCCTCTCTTCTGAAGCGACGCGGAGGATCCCGGTGCGGCTGGCGGCGACTCTGGACCATCTGCAATCCTTAAGCGTCAAGCTCGACCGTGAGAGCACCCCCGTGCTTGGAGAATTGCGGGCTGATCTGATTGAGATGCGCAAGGTCCTAGAAGAGGTGCGGGCGGCGATGCTCAAGGTCGGCGGAGTGGCAGAGGCGGGGACGCCCATGGTTGCCAACCTCAGCAAGGCCGGGGAGGAGCTGGCCAGGACGGCGCAGGCGTTGCAGAGACTGGCCGGGGAAGATTCCTCCACCGTGCAGCAGCTCAACACCGCGCTCCAGGAAATCGGCCGGGCATCTCGCGCTCTGCGGCTTCTGGTGGAAACCTTGGAGCAGCAACCAGAGGCTGTATTGCAGGGAAAACGCAGAGAAAGGGAAGAAAAATGAAAAACATGCCTGGAACGTGGAAGGGCGGTTGCTTGGCCTTGCTGTTTTGCCCCCTGTTGCTGGCGGGCTGTGCCCGGACAGCGCCTGCCAGCTATTACCAGCTCTCACCCATGGAGGTTGCCAGAAACACCCCGGTCAACACTGAGGCGGATACAATGGTCCTCGGGATAGGACCGGTACGATTGCCCGACTACCTGGACCGGCCCCAGTTGGTCACCAGGTCGGCTCCCAACCGGCTGCAACTGGCCGACCGTCACCGCTGGGCCGAGCCGCTCGGGCAAAATATCTCCAGGGTGGTGGGGGAAAACCTCGCGGCGTTGCTGGGTATCGACCGCATTCTGTTCTACCCCTGGCCAGTCTCCAGGGGTGCGGATTACCAGCTTGTTGTCGAAGTACTCCATTTTGAAAACGAAAGCGACGGGGCAGCCCGGCTGGTGGCCCTCTGGTCGGTCAAGGGAAAGGGCAACGCAATCGTGCTGCCGGAAAGGCGGAGCAGTCATCTGGCCCCTGCGGCAAGCCGGGACCAGGATGGGCAGGTTGCCGCCCTGAACCAGGCACTAGGGAGTTTTTGCCTGGAGATTGCCAAAGCCTTGGCGCCGGAGTTGGGAAACCCTGCTCGTTCAGGGTTGTAGAGGGTGATGGTTGGTTGGGTGGCCTCACTTCTGTTCGCGGAAATGGCCGGCAATCATCTTCAGCCGGGCTTGGGCGGCGGCGATTTCGGCGAGGGTGGCAAAGGCCCGGATCGTCTCAACGTTGCCCGGATCGAAGCCGCCGCGCAGGGGTTGACGGCTCAGCAGTCCGGCAATGAAGGCGCGCTCCAGCCGGTCTGCCGGCTCATCCGACTGTTCGGTATCCGGCAGGTTGTACCACTCGGCGAAGCGGGGTTCAGCCAAGGCCTGCCGCACTTCCTCCTGTAAAACCATGGTTGCCCCATAGCCGTGCCGGAACAGATCGGTCAGTGGCCAGATCTCCAGCAGTTCGGCCGCCCTGGCCGCGGCTTGGCCCTCGTCCGGCGGGCAGGGAGGTTTTTCTTGCCCCAGCAGGGATTCCAGGCCCAGGGAGAGGGTGTCTCGCACCCGGGTGACAATGGCGGTGATGTGTTCGATATCCTGCGACTTTTCCCCGTAGGCCATGATCGCGCTGTTTATGGTCCAGACCAGCTCCTGTTCCAGGCGGGACAGGATGTTTGAGGCAGTAACCAGGGAGAGGGCTCGTTGCAACAGGGTGGCCTCGAGCAAGGGGGCGGCATAGACGGAGGGCAGGCGGGTAACCGCGCTGTCCAGCGGCTCCTGGGGGCGAGGCAGCGGCTGACGGGCGGGCGGCCGGGAGAAGAGAACCATTGCCTCGCCGGGGGTGGCAAAGCCCAGATCCTCCATGCGGCCGCTGCGAAAGCGCAGAGCTTCTTCCTCGATCTGGGTGGGCAGATCCACCCGGATCTCGCTCAGCAACCGGTGCGTTGCCCCGGGGTCGGATTGGTACAGGGCATCCAGCAGGGTAAAGGGATGAAGCTTCATGGCCAGGCCGGGCTCCTTCAGCTCTAAAAGGTAGAAGCCGTCCGGGGTCATGGCCCGTGCCGTCTCGCGCCCCTCGTCCTCCGGGGGCACCTGATCCGTATCCGGATCATAGACTGTGACGGTCTTGGTCAGAAAGAGAAGCTGGAGTACATAATCCAGGGAGAGAAAGGTTTGGGCCAGGGTTTCGGCGTCGATGGCCGTAAAGGGCGTCAGCCATTCCTCAAGGCTGTCGATGGCGAAATCGTAGCGGTTCCAGCAATCCAGGTCCAGACAGGCCTGCAACTGTTCATGGCTCAGGACGCGGAGGATGGGCAGGGCTTGCTCCAGTCCCATCTCCCGGACAAGGTAGTATGCCTCCAGGGGTTCCAGGGCCGCGACTTCCCCGGCCAGATCGGGCGCGGCCAGAAGCCGTTCGCCCCGGCGGGTAAGGGCGCGGGCCAGATCGGCGCGAAAAGGGGTCAGCTCGATGATATTGTTCTCGGTCATTTTTTTCTGTCCGTTGAGAGTAAGCAAAAGGGTTTAAACAGGGAAAGCAAGCCTGAATTTTAGGATGTTCAGCATAACATTTTTATTATTTCTTGTCAGACAATCTCCGGCAGGTAACTATCCAGCAGCACCACATCTTGCGGCACTGCTGCACAGTTACGAAGTAAGTATGGAAAGGAAATCTAAAAAAAAAAAGAGGGCGCCGGTTGGCGCCCTCTTTTTTTTAGATCAGTCGGTTAGGGCAGGATAGTTATAACAATCTCCGGCCCCGGCCGCGATAATAATTAAAGCTTAAACAGCAAGTCGCTGTAAGTAGGCACCGGCCAGAGATCCGCCGGCAAAATGGCCTCAAGCGCATCGATGTCGGTGCGCAGATCGGTTATGGCCAAGAATACCTTGTCGCGGTATGCCGCACCCTGTTTGGCCACGTCGCCGATGGCCTGGGCCTTGTTTGTTTCCGCCTCCAGCTTGGCCACCTTCTTGCCTGCGGATTCAAGATGCTTGCCAACCTCCTCCAGCAACCCTTTCTGCACCGAGCCGTACTTGCCGGCTGCGGCCAGGGAGGCGCCAAGTTCCGCGACATACTGGATGGCCGCCGGAATAAACTGGCGTTTGGTCATCTGGATGGCGGTAAGGGCCTCAATGTTGATGTTCTTGGCGTACTGCTCCACATAGATATCGTAGCGGGAATGCAATTCATCCTTGGACAGCACGTTGTACTTGCCGAACAGCTTGATCGCCTTAGGGGTGACAAAGGCCTTGAGCGCGTCCACGGTGTTGCGGATGTTGGGTAGACCGCGTTTCTCGGCCTCCTTGGCCCACTCGGCTGAGTAGTTGTTGCCGTTGAAGATGATCCGGCCATGCTTGGTTACTGCCTCCTTGAGGATGGCCTGGATCTCCTTATTGACGTCCTTGGCTTTTTCCAGACGGAGGGCGATCTCTTCCAGCGCCTCGGCGGCAATGGTGTTCAGGGCCACATTGGGGCCGGAAATGGACTGGGAAGAGCCGACCATGCGGAACTCGAACTTGTTGCCGGTGAAGGCAAAAGGCGAGGTCCGGTTGCGGTCCGTGTTGTCCTTGGGCAGCTCGGGCAGGGAATCAACCCCGATCTTCAGGGTCTGGCAGGCGCCCTTCTTGCAGATCTTCTCGCCCTTGGCCAGTTTTTCCAGCACGTCGGAGAGTTCCTGGCCGAGAAACATGGAGATGATCGCCGGCGGGGCCTCGTTGGCGCCCAGGCGGTGATCGTTGCCGGAGCTGCCGCAGGTGGCGCGCATGATGTCGGCATGGGTGTCCACCGCCTTGATCAGGGCGGAAAGGAAGACCAGGAACACGGCGTTGTCCTCGGGGGTCTGGCCCGGATCGAGCAGGTTGATGCCGTCGTCGGTGGAAAGAGACCAGTTGTTGTGCTTGCCGGAGCCGTTTATCCCGGCGTAGGGCTTCTCGTGCAGCAGGCAGACCATGCCGTGGCGCAGGGCCACCTTCTGCATGGTCTCCATGACCAGCTGGTTGTGGTCAGTGGCCATGTTGGTGGTGGTGAAGACCGGGGCCATCTCGAACTGGGCCGGGGCCACCTCGTTGTGCTTGGTTTTGGAGGTGATCCCCATCTTCCACAGCTCGATGTCCAGATCCTTCATGTAGGCGGAAACCCGGTCCTTGATCGCCCCGAAGTACTGGTCTTCCAGCTCCTGGCCCTTGGGGGCGGGGGCGCCGAACAGGCTGCGGCCGCAGGTCATCAGGTCGAGGCGCTGCAGATAGTACTCCTTTTCCACCAGGAAGTATTCCTGCTCTGCACCTACGGTGGAGGTAACGACTTTAGAAGTGGTATTGCCCATGGCCTTGAGTACCCGCAACGCCTGCTGGGAAACGACGTTCATCGAGCGGAGCAGGGGGGTTTTCTTGTCCAGCGCCTCGCCCTTGTAGGAGCAGAAGGCGGTGGGGATGCAGAGGGTCACATCGCCTGATTCGTCTTCTTTGAGGAAGGCGGGGGAGGTGCAGTCCCAGGCGGTGTAGCCGCGGGCCTCAAAGGTGACCCGCAGGCCGCCGCTGGGAAAGGAGGAAGCATCCGGCTCGCCCTGGATCAGCTGCTTGCCGGAGAACTCCATGATCACCCCGCCATCATCGGTGGGGGATATGAAAGAGTCGTGTTTTTCGGCGGTGATGCCGGTAAGGGGCTGAAACCAGTGGGTGTAGTGGCTGGCGCCCTTCTCGATGGCCCAGTCCTTCATGGCGTTGGCCACCACCGAGGCGACGTCCGGAGGCAGGGTTGAGCCGGTGGTTATGGTTTTCTGCAGAGCCTTATAGGTCTCTTTGGGCAACCGTTCCTTCATGGTTTTGTTGTTGAACACATTGGTGCCGAACAGCTCTGGCACGGTCATCAGGGTCTGGTCGTAGTCATTGCCACAACCGCAGGTGCAATTGTCACTCATTGTGTTTCTCCTTATTTTTTGGGTGCTGAAGGGTAAGGTTGAATATCTCCCAAGCCCTGAGGAAAAGGGGGTGGGCATTGGTTAAAGCCAGCCGTTGATGGGTGGCGTTGTTTCCGTGCGCTGCTATTACCATTGCCGCTTTGTTCCCGCCCCGGTTTATCTTTCCGCGATATGGATAAGGGCCTTTGAAATCTCCTCCTGGAAAGAGGGGCTGTTGATCTTGGTGGCAAAACTGTCCAGGGTATAAAAAACGTCCACTATCTGATCGCCATCCGAGCTGATTCTGGCCCGGTGGATGTTTAGTTCAAAATCGGCCATGGTCCGGGTGATGTCGTAGAGCAGCCCTGGCCGATCATTGGCAAAAACCTCGATGATCGTATACTGTTCCGAGGCCATATTGTCTATAACAACCCGCGGGGCGGCCTGCACGTTTTTTTGGCCGGAAGGGCGCAAGGCGGTGCGGAATTTTTCGACCAGGCGGTGGCTGAGGCCGAGTCGGTTTTTCAGGGCCAGATTAAGATCCTCGCCCAGCGCCAGCCAGTCCTGCTCCGTGTAGGTCTGTTCCGCTGCCGGGCGGACATTGAGTACATCCACGGCCGTGCCGTCTTCCCAGGTGAAGATCTGGGCGCTCACCACATTCAGACCATGCAGGGCCAGGGTGCCGCAGATCTTGGCCAGCAGACCGGTGGAGTCATGGGCCATTATCAGAACCGACCAGAACAGGGTGTGGTCGGCTGGTTCGATGATGGCCTCTTTTTTGTTTTTCAATCCTGCGTGCAGGGTAAGGTGATGGGCCACCTCTTCCGGGGGGAAGCTCAGCAGGTACTCCTCCGGCAGGATTTTGTAATCGGCGGGGGCTTCTTTGCCAAGCAGGGCGCGGACCTGTTCGAGCATCCAGCCGGCACCCTGACTTTTGTCGGGGAGAACCGTGTCCTTTCGCTCCAGCAGGTGGGCGATTTTTAGAGAGATCTCCAGGAGGAGGGCTCCCTTCCATTCGGTCCAGGCCGTGGGGCCGGTGGCCTTGGCATCGGCGATGGAGAGCAGATAGAGCATGGTCAAACGCTCCGGGCTCTGGATCTGCTCGGCGCACTGCCGGAGAAAGGCATCATCCTCAAGGTCGCGGCGCAGGGCGGTCACGGTGAGGAAGAGATGTTTTTCCACGAGAAAGCTGAGGCAGGCGGTCTCCGCCTCTGTCATCCCTAACCGTTTGCCAATTCCGGCGGCAAGTTTGCTGCCGCGTTGAGAGTGATCCTCGTGGTACCCCTTGCCGATATCGTGCAGGAGCGCGGCCAGAGCGAGGACATGGGGAGACTCGACGCCTGCGAAGGGGGTTTTGCTCAGGGAAAGCGTTTTCAGCTCCGTCACGGTATGCAGAAGGTGTCGATCAACCGTGAAGACATGGTAGACATCGTGCTGGGCCAGGGCGCGGATCTGTTCAAATTCAGGGAGGTAGGCGGTGAGCAGGCCGGTGTCCAGCATGACCGAAAGGACGCCGAGTACGTCTTTTGTGTTTTCCAGAACCTCGAAAAAGGCCTTGGCCATGCGTTTTGAGTGGCGCAGTCTGTCGTCAACCAGATGCAGGTTGGCGGTAACGATCTTCCTGCTGCGATGATGAATCTCAAGCCCGGTTTTTCCGGCTTGGGCAAAGAGGCGCATCAGCAGATGGGGGCGTTTTTCGAGCAGCGCCTGGTCGGTGAGGTGGAGGCGGTCCTGACGTACCGTGATTCCCGGCTCAAGGGTTTGCTCGACCGGATTGGCGCGCGGTGCGCCCAGGGTTTCATCGACATGTTCAAAAAAAAGGTCAGTGGTGGTGGCGATGGTCTGCAGATGCCGGTAGATATCCTGCATGAAGCGCTCAACCCCCAAGGCGCCTCGGGTGTCCGAATATCTGAAGGCCTTGGCCATTTCTTCTTGATATTCGAAGAACATCTGGTCGTTTTTCCGGCCGCTGAGATAATGGAGCCGGTTGCGGATCTTGATCAGGAAATCCCTGGCCTGGGTAAATGGTTCTTTTTCCTGGGGAGAGATCAGGCCTGCTTCTTCTATGGCGCTCAACTCCTGTAAGCCGAAGAGGGCATGGCTCACCCAGAGCATGGCCTGAATGTCGCGGAAGCCGCCGCGGCTTTCTTTGATGTGCGGTTCCAGTTGGTAGCTGTGCATGCCATAGCGCTGATGGCGTTCTTTGCGGTGCTGCATCATGTTTTGCAAGAAGTCCTGTCGGTGCCCCGCTATCAATTCCCGGTGAAAGGCCTGGTGCATTGAGTTGAAAAGCGGCACCGAGCCTGCAAGGTGGCGGGCGTCCAGCAGCGCCACCTGAAAAAAGAAGTCCTGCCTGGCATCCGCCAGGCAGGCAGCAATAGTTCTCACCCCGTGTCCCACCTCAAGGCCCGCATCCCACAGGGGATAAAACAGGGCCTCCGTCACCGGCCCAAGGCGATCCTCGGCCTCGGGCGCGTGGAGCAGGAGAAGGTCGATGTCCGAATAGGGAAACAGCTCTTTCCGGCCATAGCCGCCCAAGGCCACGAGGCTCATGTTCTCGCTGGCCTCCGGGCAGTTGTTGAAGAGGCCGGCAAGATAGTCGTCGATGAGCTGCGAATGTTTGTGAAGGAGGGGTTGACCGCTCAATCCCTGACGCCAGAGATACTCCAGGGCGTCTCGTTTCGCCCGCAGCTCAACATCCACCACCCTAGATGGCCTCTTTCCCGGTTTCACCCGTGCGGACGCGGATGACCTCATCCACCGGCAGGACGAAAATCTTGCCATCCCCGATCTTGCCGGTGTTGGCGGTTTCTCGTATCTTTGTGACCACGGCCTCCACCATGCCGGCATCCACGATAATCTCGATTTTGACCTTGGGGATGAAATCGACGATGTATTCCGCGCCGCGATAGATTTCCTTATGGCCTTTCTGTCGCCCGTACCCTTTGACCTCGGAAATGGTCATGCCCTTGATGCCCATTTCGTTTAAAGCCTCTTTGACTTCGTCCAGCTTGAATGGCTTGATGATTGCCTCGATCTTCTTCATGCAATTCTCCTTTTCTTGTAACTGCCCGGCAGCACCGAATCTGCGTTGTCATCGGCCCGCTCATGTATACCAGCACATGTCGCCGACCTCTTCCTAGCAGCTGCGGCACTGTCGAACAGTTACGCTTCGTTGTTTTTTCTCACTTTCCGGCTTCAAGCTGGATAGTTACCTTTTCTTCGCGGTGGCAGTGGGCAGCGGCGAAGGCAGGATGGCCTGTATCCGGACGCTGACGCGGTTAGAGTGAGTACCCTATTTCGCTGTGCTGGCTTAGATCCAGCCCTTGCACTTCTTCTTCCTCGCTTACCCTGAGACCGATTACCAAGTCAACAACCTTGAGGATAATGAATGTTACCACAACCGAGTAGGCAATGGTTGTAAAGGCGTCCATGGCCTGGATTCCAAGGAGTTGCGGGTTGCCGAAAAAAAGGCCGTCCTTGCCCGCGGCATTGACCGCCGTGGTGGCGAATAACCCTGTGGCCAGCGCACCCCAGAGGCCGCCCACGCCATGGACCCCTACCACATCAAGGGCATCGTCGTAGCCGAGCCGGCTTTTAGCGAGAACCGCGAAGTAGCAGAGAGCTCCGGCTACCAAGCCAATGAGGACGGCCGAAGTGGAGCCGACAAAGCCGGCCCCGGGGGTGATGGCGACCAGTCCGGCGATGGCGCCAGAGGCAGCGCCAAGAGTGGTGGGCTTGCCCTGCACCAGCCATTCCGCGATCAGCCAGGAAAGCAGGGCTGCACCGGTGGCGACCTGGGTGGTAAAAAAGGCGTTGACCGCGACGCCGTTTGCCGACAAAGCACTGCCCGCGTTGAAACCAAACCAGCCGAACCAGAGGATGCCGGCGCCCAGCATGGTCATGGTTAGATTGTGCGGATGAAATGATTCCTTGCCCCAACCCTTGCGTTTGCCGAACATCAAGGCGGCGACCAGGGCTGCCGCGCCGGAGTTGATGTGGATTACGGTGCCGCCTGCAAAATCAAGACCGCCATGGCCGCTGACCCAGCCGCCGCCCCAGACCCAGTGACAGACGGGCAGGTAGACCAGAGTACTCCAGAGAACGGTGAACAGGAGAAAAGCAGGAAATTTGACCCGCTCCGCAAAAGTGCCGGTGATCAGCGCTGGGGTTATGACGGCGAACATCAGCTGAAAGGCGCAGAACAGCAAATGGGGGATGGTTGCCGAATACTTGCCCGGCTCAAGGCCGACGCCTGCCAGGCCGGCCCAGTCCAGATTGCCGATCAGGCCGTTGACGTCAGGGCCAAAAGCCAGGGAATAGCCGTAGAGTACCCAAATGATCGAAACAACGCCAAGGCAGATAAAACTCTGCAACACCGTGCTTAAAACATTTTTCGAGCGGACCATACCGCCATAAAAAAGGGCCAGCCCCGGAGTCATCAACATGACGAGGGCGGTGGCGATCAGCATGAATGCGGTATCACCTGTGTCCATAATCTTATCTCCCTTCAGAGTTCTTTATTTGTCGATATTCTTGGTGGCTACCCAGGCAGATAGCCATATAGGCCGGTTAGTTTGTCGGCAACTGAAAAGAGCGGGCAAGGCAAGCTTTGTGCCGTGCTTAAGATCTTTTTCGTCGGCAAAATTACAGCCATATGGACTAAGCCGTTAGAACAAAATAACTCCGCCATTCACGAAAGCCAAAACGGCATAAGGAGCCGTAAAGGATTGAGTCAAACTTGGCAAGTTATTCAGTGACGGCTCCTAAACAACCTGAGCAGTTACTATTTCCAGTTGGTTTAGCTGCGCATGCTAAAGACGAATTAAGCTAAAGCAAAAGTCGTGCCGTTGGGAGATATTGTGATTAACGTAATGATTTTACATTAATATCGCATTGTTTGAAGATTATGGTCAATGGCGATAAAACAACAAAAAGGTTAAAAACTTTTTAGTTAGCGACAAATTTGTCGTTTTTGTTGTTTTTCGATAAGGGAGGTGGAGATCAAGAGAGGTGATACTGGTTGAAGATGATTGATTCGATTGGCGCCTCCGGCCATTGCTTAAGGAGCCAGGCGCGCAGTTCCTTGTTCATGTCGCCACGGGCCAGGGAAAAATGGCGCAAGTCTTCGAGTGGTTTGTTCTGGAAGAATTGATAGATGATGTCGCGGACAAAGATCTTCTTTTCGGCCGAAAGCTCTTCCTGGTCATCAAGTGAAGCAATGAAGGTGATATCAACGAGGACAAAGGTTACCGGCTGATCACTGGCCGGATTTGCTACCGGAATAATGAAAGAGGGGAAGCCCCATTTTTCCCGGAGCTTTCCCGGGTGAAGCTGGCTGGCTTGGCCATCTTTGAGGGAGATTTCGGTCTTGACGGAAGAACCTGTCGCAACACCTTGCTGCTGTTCGAGGGAGGGGAGCTTTGGCGTACCAGTCAAGGCGAACATGAGGCCAATCAAAAGAAAAGGCAAGGCATACAAGGGGATGCGAACAAAAATTGGCAAAGACTGGAGGCGGGTGAACTGTTTTTGCGCGGCGGTCTTGCCGGATAAAAAAATGGAGGTTATTGCCCCGATGGTGAAAATGGCTTTTCCCTGGTGGGCGGCCGAAGCGACGCCGGAATCAGGGATGCCGGAGAGGTTTTTTGCAAGGGATGAATCAAGTTCTTGGGGCGCATTCTCGGCGCTAACGGGCGGCTCGTTTTCTTCGAGGAAAAAATCCTCATGTTTTCCCTCGGAAAAAAAGGCATCATCCTCGGATTGAAAGGCGGATTCCCAGTCCTCACCCCAGTTTATTTCTTCGTGAGCCGCGGAATTATCCGGGGCGGCGGGCTGGTCATCAGACTGGGGGTGATCGTCAGCCATGGCTTATATTCCGCGATGTTATCAACCTGCTTATGTGCATGGAACTCTATTCAGGCTTCTCCCCGGCAGATGCGGCAGCAACGAAGTGGCTCAGAATATTTTGTTAAGTTTTTCAGAAAGGGTTTCGGCGGTGAATGGTTTTACGATGTACTGGCTGACCTTAGCCTTGACCGCCAGAATAATATTGTCCTGCTGTGCTTCCGCCGTCACCATGATGAAAGGGGTCGCGGCCATGCCTGCGTCCGCCCGGACCGTTTTCAGCAAGTCAAGGCCAGTCATTTTGGGCATGTTCCAGTCCGAGATGATAAGGCCGATTTTTTCTGATTTGAGGACGTTCAGGGCGGTGGTTCCGTCATCCGCTTCAATGATGTTTTTGAAGCCAAGCTGGGTGAGAATATTTTTGATTATGCGCCGCATGGTGGCAAAATCGTCTACCACAAGAATCTTCATATTAGGATCAGCAGCCATATTTTCTCCCTGAGACGGTATGATGGTAAGTTATAAATGTGGGAATCAGCCGTATCTTTACTCGTGTAACCGGTAATTATGCAGGTCTATAGACTGTAGGCGCATAGACTGTTAGCAACAGCAACAAGCAAGATGGTAATTGTGGCTGGTTCGGTATATGCTCCGATTTTTGCTTGACAGACTTCAGACTAAACAACCTGAAACAATAATGTAACTGTAACCGCTGCTTTTGGGAATAAAAAAAGAGGCTCGGAGTGACCGTTCCATGCTTTTCGATTGCAGATCATCCGGCCAAGGCTTTTTTCAGCTTGGTGCGGAGGCGGAACATGGCCTTGCTGTGCATCTGGGAAATGCGAGACTCCGTATATCCCAACACCTCACCAATCTCCTTCATCGTAAGTTCGTCTTGATAGTAGAGAGAGACAGTCAGCTTTTCCTTGTCCGGCAGATCTGAGATGGCCTTGGCGAGGAGCTCCCTGATCTGAGCCAGGTTGATGGCCGTGAAGGGGTCACGATCGTCCATGGCAAAGGTTTCGGCCAGGGTCGGATCGTTTGCCTCCGTTGCTTTCTGCCGGAGAAACTCGACATCCATAAAGGTGACGGATTTGGTCTCATCAAGCAGCTTGTAAAAATCATCGAGAGCAAGGCCCATGGCCCTGGCTGCTTCTTCATCCGTGGCTGGCCTGCCGGTCTGTTTTTCGATGTCGGCATAGGCTCTTTCCAGGTCCGTGGTTTTACGCCTGACGGAACGCGGAACCCAGTCAAGAGCGCGAAGCTCGTCCAGCATCGCCCCCTTGATCCGGAATTCGGCATAGGTTTTGAACTGGACATTTTTGCTCAAATCAAATTTGTTGATGGCGTCAATGAGGCCGATGATTCCACAGCTGATGAGATCATCAAGCGACACCTGTGCAGGAAGCCGGGAAGCCAGGCGTGCCGCTATATACTTGATCAGCGGGGTATAGGCCAGAATCAGCTCGTTGCGTTTTTCGCCGCAGAGCGGTTCTGACTGGCTGAAAAAGGTATTGGTATAGTCTTTGAACCTGGGTGATGGCTGTTTATTCATATTAATCTTTTACCATGGGGACGAAATTTCCAGCTATCCCATAATTCTAACGGTTCTACGCTGCTGCCGCAGATGCGGTGCTGCTTAATGGTACATATATTACAGATCAACTAGTCCCTGCCAGAAGAATTTTATGTTCCCATCGGCTTTTATCTCGGGTTCTTCCTGGGAGATGTTTGCGGCCAGTTTGCTGAATATCCTGCTGGACGGGGCATCCGGGAATAACTCCGACACCAGCCGCTGTTCGCGCACCGCAGTGGGTAATTTGCTATCATAGGGGATATACCCGAGATAATCCAGGGAAAGCGAATCAAGAAAACGGTCGGCTACAATGGACAGCTTCCGGAAGACGGCCATGGCCTCCTTTTCGGAACGGGCCAGATTGACCAGAATACGGAATCGTTTCACGTCATGCCGGCTGGAAAGAACTTTGATCAGCGCGTAGGCATCGGTCAGGGAGGTTGGTTCCGGGGTCAGAATGATGATGCGTTCTCGGGCGGCGAGATTAAAGTAGATCACATTGTTGTTGATGCCGGCGGCTGTATCAATCAGCATGATATCAATCTTTTGGGCCAGGGCGGACATCTCCGCCAGAAAGTACAACCGTTGCTGTTCGGTAAGCTCCGCCAGCTCCATGATTCCGGAGCTGGCCGGCAGGATAAGCAGCCCGGCCGGCCCTTGCACCAGAACCTCGGCAAGGGTTTTTTCGCCCATGAAAACGTGGTGGAGGTTGAAGCGCGGGGTCAGGCCGAGCAGGATATCGACGTTGGCCAGATTAAGGTCCGCGTCAAGGATCAGCACCTTATTGCCAGCTTTGGCCAGGGCATAGCCAAGGTTGGTGACGATATTGGTTTTCCCGACCCCGCCCTTGCCGCTGGTCACGCAGATAACCCGGGGCTGGGGCTCGGCCCTGTCGCGGGGTTGCGCTATTCTTTTTTGGGGGGCTTGTGCGTTGATCATAATCCGTTCCAGTGTTTCTGCTTGGTTCATAGGTATTTCCCCGGGGGTGTTTATTGCGCCCATTTGCCTTGGGACTCGGCGGCAAGCTCCCCGGCTGCGGCCTGCCACCCCTGGCCGAAAAGAATTTGCAAGAACTCACGGGAAGCAAGGAGGAAATCCTCTGGAACTCTCTGGCCAGTGCACAGACAGGAGATGGGTAACGCCACCCCGGCCAGCAGTTGGCAGAGGGTGGCGTAGGCTCTGGTCTCATCGAGTTTTGAGAGGATCAACCCCTTGACCCGCAACGGCTCATAGGAGGTGAGGATCTGTTGCAGATCTTCTTTTTTACTGGTGGCGCTGAGGACCAGATATGGTTCTATCACGTTTTCCAGGGAAAACCACTCAGACAGTTCCCGGATGTGATTTGGATCATAAGGGCTCTTGCCCGCCGTGTCGATGATGATCAAATCCTTATCCTGGTGGCGGAGAAGGGCTCCCTGCAAATCCTTTTTGCGCAGGGCTATTTCGCAGGGCAAGCGCATGATCCTGGCATAGGTCCGCAGCTGGTCCGTGGCCCCGATCCTGTAGCAGTCCATGGAGAGAAGCGCCACCTGCAACCCTTCATGGATGCTGTACCAGGCGGCGATTTTGGCGGCAGTCGTAGTTTTGCCCACTCCGGTGGGGCCGATCATGGCCACCACGGTCGGCGCCTTGCTGATCCCGATGGTCAGAGGGGTTATCTGCAGCTGGTCGATGATTTTATCCCGCCACTGGGCAACTTGTTTAGGATCCGGCCTCGTGTTTTTCTGCTCGGCTTGCCCGGCGGTCAGCCCCGGGATGGCGCGGCTTTCAAGCTCTTCCTTGGCGCAGTATTGGCGCCTGAGAAAATTGGCAAAGCGGAGCCGGAGGTCATTGGCCTCAAAATGTACCTTACCCGCCTTGCCGGTCTTGGCATCCTTGTCGGCTGGCAGGGTGCGGAGGGCAAGCTCCGCGGAAAGTTTGCTTTCAAACTCTGGCTGCGTCATGACCTGGCTTGCTGCCTGGCGTGGAGGATTGTTGGGCAAGGCCTGACGCACGGAGTGATAGCCGTACCCCGCCGCTTTTGGCCGCCGGGTTTCCTTGTCCGGCGCTTCGGGTGGAGGCATGGTAATCTCCGGGTCATACTCAATAGCCGCCACCACCTCGATCATTGCTTTGCCTCCGGCTGAGCCGCTTTTGCCTGGAAGGCTTCTGGTGGAAAGAATAACGGCGTCCTCTCCGAGTTCTTCCTTGACCATAGCCATGGCGCTGTAAGTGTCAGAGGCTTCAAAACGCTTGATTCTCATCACAGTTCCTATTTCTTGGGGTTAAGTTCGATTGTCCCCAGGGATTGCAGTTGGGTCTGAGCGGTCAACTCGTTATGGGAAAGGACGATGACGTGGGGCATGAACCTTTCCATGAGCCGCCGGAAATGGCGGCGGATAATCGGGGAACAGAGGATGATGGGCTGATAGCCGTCCAGGGAAACTTTTTCCACCATGGTCTTTGATGAGGCGAGAAGACGTTGGGCCAGGTTCGGCTCCAGATTGAGAAACACACCCTGGTCGCTTTTCTGGAGCGATTCGCGCACCAGATCCTCTACTTGGGTGGAGAGGGTGAGGACCGTAAGCGTCCCCTGGTCATCGGTGAAGCCGCTGACAATGGAACGGGCGAGCTTCTGGCGCACATATTCGGTGAGAATGTCCGGATCCTTGCCCAAGGGAGCGAAGTCGGCGAGGGTCTCGCAGATGGTCAGCAGGTCGCGCAGGGATACCCTCTCCCGCAGGAGATTCTGAAGCACCTTTTGGACCAGTCCCAGAGGCAGCAGGCCTGGCACCAGCTCTTCCACCACCTTGGGATGGGTTTTGGCCAGATTGTCCAGGAGCTTCTGGGTTTCCTGCCTGCCCAGCAGCTCGTCGGCGTGGGTGCGGAGCACCTCAGTAAGATGGGTGGCGATGACCGTGGAGGGATCAACCACGGTGTAGCCCGCCACCTGGGCCTCGTCCTTCTTTTCCTGGCCAATCCAGAGGGCGGGTAGTTGGAAGGCTGGCTCCATGGTGGGAATGCCTTCGATTTTCCGTTTGGCCATACCGGAGTCCATGGCCAGCAAATGGCCCATCATGATTTCACCTCTGGCCACTTCTACTCCTTTGAGGAGGAGGACATACTGGTCCGGCTTGAGTTGCAGGTTATCGCGCACATGCAGGGGGGGGATAATCATGCCCATATCCATGGCAAACTGCCGCCGAATGGCGCGGATCCTTTCCAGCAGATCGCCCTCCTGGGTTTCATCCACCAAAGGGATAAGGCCGTAGCCTACTTCAAGCTGCAAAACATCAAGGGGCAACAGGCTTTCTACTGTTTCCGGGGCACCGGGCGGCTGGGTGGCCGCCTTCTTTTCTTTTTCCGACTCGATTTTTTTCTCTTCCTGGTCGGCTGCGGTTTTATTGAAGGCCATCAGGGAGATGGCGCCCATGGCCATGCCCAGCACGATAAAGGGGATATGTGGCAGACCCGGCACCAGGCCGAAGAGGATGATGATTCCGGAAGAAACTGCCAGAGCCTGGGGCTGGTGCCCGAATTGCTTTATGAACTCCTTGCCCATGCTTACATCAGAGGCAGCGCGGCTGACAATGATACCAGCGGAGGTGGAGATCACCAGGGCCGGAATCTGGGAGACCAACCCATCGCCGATGGTGAGCAGGGTATAGGTTTCCGCCGCCTGCCCGGCCTGCATATTCTGCATCAGGGCGCCGATGAAGAACCCGCCGATGATATTGATGATCATGATCACCAGACTGGCTACGGCCTCGCCGCGCACGAACTTGCTGGCGCCGTCCATGGCTCCGTAGAATTCTGATTGACGGCTGACCTCCGAGCGGCGGCGCTTCGCTTCAGCCTCGTTGATCAGGCCGGCGTTGAGATCCGCGTCGATGGCCATCTGCTTGCCGGGCATGGCATCCAAGGTGAAGCGGGCCGCCACCTCGGCGATTCGGCCGGATCCCTTGGTGATGACAATGAAATTGATCAGCACCATGATCAGGAAGATGATCATGCCCACGGCGAAATTGCCGCCCACCACGAAATTGCCGAAGGCCTGGATGACATCGCCCACCGCGCCTGGGCCTTCGTGGCCGTGCAGCAGGATGATTCTAGTGGAGGCGATGTTCAGCGCCAGGCGAAACAGGGTAGTGAGCAGCAACAGGGAAGGGAAGGAGGAAAAATCCAAAGGATTGGTATTGTACATGCTCATCAGCAGGATGACCAGGCCGATGGTGATGTTCAGGGAAAGCAGCAGATCGAGGATGATGGTAGGCAACGGGATGATCATGACCATGAGGATGGCCACGACCCCGAGCGCCACGAATAGGCCCGACATTTCGAAATTGACTGCGCTCAGCCGCCCTGTTGCGGCCCCGGTGTTATCTGCCATGGTTAAGCGAACCTGCGGTGGTAATGGTGGCAAGGGGAGGTTCAGGATGCCTGCTCAGTGCTGCTTTATGTATAATCATCAGGCCCTCTTCCGTTTGATGTTGTAAACATAGGCCAAAACCTCGGCTACGGTCTGGAACAGATTTTCCGGAATGGGCTCATTGAGGCCCACGCTTTTGTACAGGGCCTGGGCCAGGGGTTTGTCCTCGACCAGGGGGATCCCGTGTTCTTCGGCGATTTCCCGGATCTTCTGGGCGATAGCCCCGGCACCCTTGGCCAGCACCATGGGCGCGGCCATGGCCATCGCGTCGTAGCGCAAGGCAATGGCCAAACGGGTGGGGTTGGTGATCACTACGTCGGCCTTGGGCACCTCGGCCATCATCCGCTGCCGGGCCATCTGCATCTGGATGGAGCGGATGCGCCCCTTGACGTGGGGATCCCCCTCGGTCTGTTTGGCCTCGTCCTTGATCTCCTGCTTGGTCATCTTCATCTTTTCCATGAACTGCCAGCGCTGGAAGGCATAGTCTATCGCCGCGAGCAATGCGATGATCAGCGCCGCTTTCAGGAAGAGCCAAAAGGCGACCCTGCCCATGAAGGAAAGAATGAGTATGGGCTCCTGATCCATAAGCGGCAGGATGCCGGGCAGCGCTTTTTTTATCTCCGTATAGGAAACATAGCCGATAATGAGCAGTTTGCCCACGGACTTGACCACGTTGGCCAGGGTTTGTTTGGAAAAAAGGCGGGCAAACCCCTGGATCGGGTCGATCTTGTCGAACTTCGGCGCCAGTTTTTCCGTGGTGAACAGGATGCCGACCTGGGCATAGTTGGCGGCCAGGGCGGTGAGGAAAATGACCCCCATGACCGGCGCGACGATGAGCCCGGTTTCGAGCATGGTTTCTCTGGTTAGCATGGGCATGTTGCCAGGGATTATCTGAAAGGTGTGCAGGTTGCCGAGGTAATGCCGGAGCAGGATGAAGAGGCGGCCCAGCATGAGATCGCTCGTGTAATACAGGGTGAGCAGGCCGGTGAGCAGAACCGCGGCGGAAGGCACCTCCATGCTCTTGGCGACATCCCCTTTTTTTCTTGCTTCCTGGATGCGGCGGGAGGTGGGGGCCTCGCTTTTTTCCTGGCCGGAGGATTCATCCGCCATTCTTCAGCCTCCCATGCCCATGGCCAGCCTGGGCAGGAGTCTGGCCAACATTTCGAAATTCGTGACCATCAGCGGCAACAGGTAGGAAAGGGACAATCCGGCGAAAATCAGGCCGATGGCAAGATTTATCGGCAGGCCGACAATCATGATGGGAATTTGGGGAACGGTTTTGGCGACGATGCCCATGGCCACGTGGGCAAAAAACAGGGCGGCTCCCGCGGGGGCCATGATCTTGACGGCCAGGACGAACATGTGGGAGGCCCCCTGCATCAACCCCTCAAAGGTAGCCTTGGTCAGGGTAGCCTGGCCGGGCTTAAGCCACTCAAAGCTTTCCACCAGGGTGGAGAAAAACATGTGGTGGCCGTTGATACCTAAAAAAATCAGGATGGCGGTGATATTCCAGAGCATGCCCACCAGCGAAACCTGGGTGCCGAACTGGGGGTCCATGACGCCGGCCATGCCCATGCCCATCTGGACGCCGACCATTTGTCCGGCAATCTCGGTGGCGGCAAAGACGCAGCGGGCAAAAACAGCCAGGGTCGCGCCCAGCAGGATCTCGCTGAGGACCAGCACGACAAAGCCTAAGGGAGGGCCGCTTATCAGGCCTGGATTAACCTGAACCACCGGGGTCAGGACCAGGGCGGTTACCAGGGTCAGCAAAATCTTAATCTGGGCCGGCACGCTGGCCGAACCGAGGACCGGCATGAAAAACAGGAGCGGCGCTACCCTGGTCAGAATAATGACCAGGGACAGGATCTGCGTCAGGGTCCAGTTTAGGAGGGCGGCTTCGGGCATGGGTGCAGGGATCTCCGTCAGTGGATGATGTTCGGAATGCTGACGATCAGGTTGTGAGTGTAATCCGTCAGCTTGGTAATCATCCAGGAAGAGAGGAAAAGGAGGGTCAGCATGACGGCCACGATCTTGGGGACAAAGGTCAGGGTCATCTCCTGGATCTGGGTGATCGCCTGGAAAAGCGAAATCACCAGGCCGACCACCATGGCCACCAGCAGCACCGGCGCGGAGACAAGCATGGTCAAAGTAACAGCGTCTTGGGTCAGAGTGATGGCTTGGGCGGGAGTCATGTTTCCTTACACTCCAAAACTTTTTACTAATGAGCCCACGATCAGGTACCAGCCGTCCACCAGCACGAAGAGCAGGAGCTTGAAGGGCAGGGAGACCATGACCGGGGGCAGCATCATCATGCCCATGGAGAGCAGAATGCTGGCCACCACCATGTCGATGATCAGAAAGGGCAGGAAGAGGACAAAGCCGATGGTGAAGGCGGTCTTAAGTTCGCTGATCATGAAGGCTGGGATGAGTACGGCGGTGGAGACTTCATCCTTGTTTTTCGGTTTGGGGGTCTTGGCCAGAGAAAGGAAGAGTTCCAGGTCTTTTTCCCGGGTTTGCTTGAACATGAAGGTACGCACCGGCTTTGCCGCCTCGGCCAGGGCCTGCTCCGCGTTGATCTGCTCGGCCATGTAGGGCTTGATGGCAGTGGTATTTACCTGGTTGAAAACCGGGGTCATGATGAAGACCGTAAGGAAGAGAGCCAGACCGACCAGAACCTGGGTAGGCGGGACCTGTTGGGTGCCCAGGGCTTGGCGCAGAAAAGAAAAGGTTATCACCAGCCTGGTGAAGGAGGTCATCATCAGCAGGATGGCCGGAGCCATGGAGAGTACCGTAAACAGGAGCAGAATTTCGATGAGGACGGAAACCTGCTTGGGGTTCTGGGCCTCGCCCAGGCCGATTTGCAGGGTGGGGAGGGTTACGGCGTTGGCGAAGCCGGGGCAGAGAAGAATGACCCAGGCGAACAGGCCGATGAGGATGTAGCGCGGAGTTTGGTCGCATACCATGTGGCCATTTACTGGCTGAGGTTTATTCCGCATGGTCAAGGGGTTCCTTTTTTTGCTTCACGCCGGAGATGCCTTGAGTCGCCTTGTTGAGCAGGGAGGCAAAAGAGGCCGGCAGGGGGGTGAATGTGTTGCGGGAATTTGCGGCCTCGGTCAGGCGTTCATTGGGTTCAAGGGTGGCAAGCAGGGTGATCTGCTGTTCGGAGAGTCCGATCACCAGATAAGCGCCTGCTACCTCCAATACGCTCACCTGCTTTTTGGGGGCCAGCATCTGGCTGTCGATGACGGTGATCAGGCCTTCCGGTCTGGAGCCGACCTTGACCAAGCCCATTTTTCTGATCCAGAAAAGTAGCAGGAGCATGATCCCTATGACAATGACGAGCGAGCCAAGGGTTTTGAATATGGCAAAGGTCAGGGAAATGGATTCCTGATTGCCGGTTAGGTTGGCGGTGGGAAGCACCGAAGTGGAGGGCTCCCCGATTCCGCCGCCAAGCTGTTCGGCGGCAAGCAGCAACGGGCAAAAAAGATGATAAATCAAACTTGCCCATAAGGAGGGCAGCATTTTCCTTCGGAATGGGCCTGATGTGAATGATGGTTGCCGGATCTTCATAATGGTTCTGTCCACGGCCCGGCCGACAAATATTGACCAGGCTTTTCTTGCTCAGGCGATATTTTTGACCCGATCGGCCTGGCTGATAATCTCGGTTATCCGTACCCCGAATCGCTCGTTGACCACGATCACTTCGCCTTTGCCCAGCAGCTTGTTGTTGACAAAGATTTCCACCGATTCGCCGGCTGCTTTGTCCAGCTCGACCACTGACCCTTGGGTTAGTTGCAGCATCTTGTTGATGATAAGGCTGGTTCTCCCCAGTTCTACGGTGACTTCCAGGGGAATATCCAGCAAAAAGTCGAGATTCTGGCTGCCAGCCGGGGCAGTAGTCGCGGTAGTGCCCAATTCGGCAAAGGCCGGGGCTTGAGCCCTTACGGAGCCTTCCTGTTCGCTTAAGGCGGCAGCCCAGTCATCACCGGCTCCCTCTGTTTCGGCCTTGGTGCCGGCGGCATCAAACGGGTCGTCAGCCATGGTTATTCTCCTTTTTCAGGTGATCTTCTCGTAACCATTCAGCAGCACCACATCTTCGGACGATCGGCTCGGCTTACGTACACGAGGTACGCAGCGCCGGGCCGCTTGTCCAAATCTGCGGCACTGCTGAACGGTTACATCTTCTCTTTGAGGTTCAAGGGAAAGGTAAAGACTCAAGGTGAAAAAACAAAATCTTGTTCCTTGTCTCTTGTGTCTTCTCTCTTACTCTCTGTTCGGGTCATGAACTTTTTTCTGGATGAGCAAGGCATTGTTGCCGCGATGCACGCCAGGGGTTCCCATATATTTTCGTTCTCCGGCGACAAAGGCCGGCAGGAGATCGTCGGTGCGGCGCTCCAGCTGGATGATGTCGCCGACCACCAGCTCCATGACCTCGCCGGCGGAAATAGTGGCGCGGCCCAGTTCCACCACAAAATCCACCGGGATGTTCTTGATGTTTTCGGAGAGAATGCGTTTGATGTTGATGTCCTCGTCACTCTGCTCCCGCTGATAGGTGGTCAACAGCTTACCCTTGACCGACTCCAGGTTGCTCATGGGAATGCAGACCGTGATGCTGCCCACGGCCCGGTCCATGTCCACATCGTACCGGTTGATGATCACCACGTCTTCGGGCTGGCAGATCTTGGCGAACTGCGGATTGATCTCGCTCCTGATGTACTGAACCTTGAGGGGTTGCAGGGAATACCAGGCCTTTTCCAGATCGCCGAGCAGAAGATTCACCACCCGTCGGATAAGCCGCTGTTCGATAGCGGTGAAATCGCGGCCCTCAATGCGGACATTTCTGGTGCCGGTGCCGCCCAGGAAATTCTCCACCAGGGTAAAGACCAGTTTTGGTTCGAGGACGATCAGGGCGTTGCCCCGAAAAGGCGCCATCCGGAAGATCTGCAGGCTGCTCGGCACAGGCAGGGTGCGAACAAAGGCCCCGAAACGTTCAAGCTCGAGGGGGGCGGAAGTAAGGTCGATAATTCGGCGCAGGGTGTTGGAAAGCGAGGTGCGAACCGCCCGCATGAAAGCGTCGGAAATAACCTCCATGGCCGGCATCTTGACCTGGACAATCCTTTCCTGTCTGGTGAAGTCGTAGGTCTGATAGCCCAAGGATTCAGCGTCAAGGGGTTCTTCCGGCTCTTCGATCTCGCCGCCGGAAATTCCCTTTAGTAGCGCATCAACCTCGTCCTGGCTGAGAATTTGTTCCATGGTCTTCTACTGGGCTTTGTGGGTTTTTTTTTAATAACGGTTTCGCATTGGTGTGCAAGGGCCAAGCAACTACTGCACGACAAATTCCGTAAAATAAATATTTTTGATATGCTCTGGCCGCAGGATTTCGTTGAAACGTTCCATCAACTCATCCCGGACCCTGATCTTGCCTTCCGGAGTCATGACTTCCTCAAAGTCAAGGCTGGTGAGCATCATGATCACCATGTCGCGCAGCTTGGGCGATGCTTTGGTGACCTTGTCCACGGCCTCCTTGTTTTCAAGTTCGAGTTCAATCTTGACCTTCAGATAGCGTTTGCCTTTAGGGTCTGCCAGGTTGACGACAAATGGTTCCATGACCAGCATTTCCCCGATTAACGACGGAGGCTCTTTCTTTGCCTCTTCGTGGCCGGCAGCCTCTTCCACCGCTGGTTTGGGGGCGAGGAAAGTTTTATAGGCGAAGAACCCTCCGCCGCCTAAAACGAGAATGCCTACGCCAAGGATGATGAAAAGAACCATTTTAGATTTCTTTTCGGGAACCTCCGCTGGTGCCTGTGCATCTTTTTCCGCCATGGTTATGTCTCCTCAAGGAAAAAAAGGAAGCTCGGAAAATCCGGGACATTCTTTCTGATTCTGGTTGTAAAGCAAACATTGTGCCGTGAGACTTTTATTGTGTGTAACAGTATATGTAAATTATCGGTAATTCAATGTATTTCTGGGAAATATTCAGAAAGGGCGGTCTTTTTCTGAGAAGGATTGTCAAGATATCTTTTGTCACAATTTTGACTTCACTTAAATGCAGTGTCAAAAAATCATTAAAAATTGGCATAAATTACATGATGGATGTCAGGAAAAATATTTGGCCGGATAACATAGCAATGTTGGTTCCTGAGGCGATGGGAAAGTATTCTTTACTTTCCGGCCTGAAAATTTTATCGTGGTCGGCAAATTGATAACGACAAGCCCTTTATGGGCAGTACGGAGAGGAGCAGGGGTAATGTACAATCTACGGGGGAAAGTGGGCTTGGTAACCGGGAGTTCCCGGGGAATCGGCAAGGCAATCGCTTTGCGGCTTGCGGAAAACGGGGTTGATCTGGTGGTGAACTACGTGCGCCATCGGCAGGACGCGGAGGCTACGGCCCGTCTTATCGAGGAAAAAGGAGCGCGCTGTCTGGTGGTCAAGGCCAATGTGGCCAACGACGAGGACTTGCAGGCCATGTTCACCCTGATCAAGAGCGAATTTGGGCATCTTGATTTTCTGATCAGCAATGCCGCCTCCGGCGTTCTCAAGCCGGCGCTTGAGCTGAGCAGCCGGCACTGGAACTGGGCCATGGAGATTAACGCCCGGGCTCTGCTTTCTCTCACCCAGCAGGCCGTGCCGCTCATGGGCAAGGGGGCCAGGATCATGGCGGTTTCCAGCATGGGGGCGGTGCGGGCCGTGGAGAATTACACGGCGGTGGGCGCTTCCAAGGCGGCGCTTGAGTCGCTGGTCCGCCATCTTGCCGTGGAACTGGGGCCCATGGGGATTAATGTCAATACCATCAGCGCCGGGGCCGTGGATACCGAAGCTCTGAAAAAATTCCCCAACCGGGAACAGATCCTCGCCGGCGCCCTGCAACGCACTCCCATGGGGCGGCTGACCACCCCAGAGGATGTGGCGGATGTCGCCCTGTTCTTATGCAGCGATCTGGCCGCGATGATCCAGGGGCAGACCATCGTTGTTGACGGTGGTTATTCCATCAGGGCTTAAGCGAGATTCATATGGAAGCTTTTTGTACCCAGGCGCGGCTGATCTTAGCCTCTGGCTCGCCCAGGCGGCGCGATTTTCTTGCCGAGTTGGGGATTGCCTTCGAGGTGCGTGTGACGGATATTGACGAGACTCCGCTGGCCGGCGAAGATCCCGCCGATTTTGTCGCGCGCCTGGCTCGGGAAAAGGCCCTGACCATTACGCAATCCGATGCCTGGGTGCTGGCCGCCGATACCGCGGTGGTAGTGGATGGGGAGATTCTCGGCAAGCCAGGCGATGCAGTCGAGGCCTGCGCCATGCTCATGCGGCTCTCCGGCCGCTGGCATGAGGTGTGGACCGGATTTTCCCTCTGTCGGCAGGCGACCGGGGAATCATGCACCCAAACCGTTCGCACCAGGGTCCGGTTTCTGGAACTTACCCCGGAGTTGTGCCGGGCTTACGTTCGGACCGGGGAACCTCTGGACAAGGCGGGGGCCTACGGGATTCAGGGCAAGGGCTGTTTTCTGGTCCCGGAAATCAGCGGCTCCTATACCAACGTGGTGGGCTTGCCCATGACCGAGGTGCTGGAGGCGTTACTGCACCACAAGGTGATTGCGCTGCTCGATGATTTGTGAGAAGATCATTTTAGCCATGGACGCCTCTGAACCGAATATCTTCGTTGCCCGCCAGCCCATCTTCAAGAGGAACAAGGAGGTGTTCGCCTACGAGCTGCTCTTCCGTTCCGGCCTCAATAATTACTTCGACCCCATGCAGGACGGAGAAGAGGCCACCTCCAAGGTCATCACCAACAGCTTTCTCCTCATCGGCATTGCCGCCATCACCGAAGGGAAAAAAGCCTTCATCAATTTCAGCGAAGAGATGCTGCTCAAGGGTTATCCCACGCTTTTCCCCAAAGAGATTACCGTGGTCGAGGTGCTGGAGACGGTGGGGGCTACGCCCGAGGTCATCGCGGCCTGCGAGGGGCTGGTCGCGGCAGGCTATGTTCTGGCCCTGGATGATTTTCTTTATGAAGAGCGGTTTGTGCCGCTCATCAAGCTGTCCAGGATCATCAAATTCGACATCCGCCAGATGAGTTTTGCCGAGCTTGAGCGCCAGGCCAAGGTGGTCAGCCGGTACAATGTGAAGCTGCTGGCGGAAAAAATCGAAACCAATGAAGAGTTTGAGGCGGTAAAAAAGCTGGGCTTTGATCTGTTCCAGGGCTATTTTTTCAGCCGTCCCCACATCATGAAGGGGCGGGATATCCCCGGCTCCAAGCTCCATTACCTGCAGGTGTTGAAGGTCATTCAGGATGAGGATTACGATTTCGCCGAACTTTCCAGGTTTGTTAGCCACGATGTTTCCCTGGCCTACAAGCTGCTCAAGTATGCGAATTCCGCCTATTTTGCCCGGCGGCAGAAGCTGGAAAGCATCGAGATGGCGGTGGCCATGCTGGGACAGCTTACCTTAAGAAAATGGCTGTCGTTGATGATGCTTTCCTATCTCGCCGATGACAAGCCCTCTGAATTGCTCAGGCTGGCCGCCTTCCGGGGCAGTTTTTGCGAATTGATCGCCTATCAGCTTCTGGGCCGACGCAAGGAGGCGGGGATGTATCATACGGCGGGGATGTTTTCCCTGCTGCCGGCCATGCTTGACAAGGGTATGGTGGATATCCTGCCGGATCTGGCTCTGCCGGAGGTGATTCAGGAGGCGTTGCTTGCTGTTGCCGGCACCCCCATTTCCCAGACTCTTTCTCTGGTTATCGCCTATGAACGTGGCGACTGGGATACGACCATTGATTTGGGAGAAAAATTGGCAGTCAACCTTGAGTCCCTGCCTTTGCTCTACGAGCAGGCCATTGAAATTGCTCAGGCTCAGCTTACTGATTGATGGTGTTTATCTTTGCTGGATGTTTAGTGCGCTAATCAACAACGCCTCTTGATCCCGAGTTGGTTCGGTAATTCGTATTTTCCCCGTATGGTGGTTTGCCTGCATATGTGCTAACAAAATTCGGGTTTGAAGGGGTTGAAAACTGGTTGCAATCCCGGCCAGGCATCGTCCACCTTGACGAGCAGTTTGTCCTGAAAGCCGGGCAAGGGCAGGAGCCGGAGGATATCGCACTTATCGGGCATAGCTGCGCGCCTAACGCAGGATTTGTCGGCTCAATCATCCTGGTTGCCATGCGGGCCATTGCCCCGGATGAACAGATCAGCTTCGGCCATGCCATGTGCCTGCATGCCTCGCGCTGGCGAAAGACGCCATCCCGCAGGCCATGCCAGGGCGGCACCCAGCACTGCCGCGGCTTCGTGACCGAAGACGACTGGCGCAACCAGTAATTGCAACATCGTTACAAGGGGTATTTCCCCGGGTTCATTCAGAAGAAGATTGATAACAAGTAGGAGAAAGGGGGGCACGGATTCATCTGGGTTGGGGTAAGCTCCACGCAAGCTAACGGTTTTGGCCGGCCAGCAGATCATGATCCCGTTTTACTCATCGTCCGTAAATGTTGGGTTTCGTTCCTTACCCAACCAGCCAGGCTCCACCTCTTTTCTTATTGCCGTGACAGACAGGAGTTGTTGATTAGTTGACTATCGCGGCTCCGTTTGTTGTGTCCCGCCTATGCCACGCCACAACACGCATAGATATTCTGGGGATTGTTGCAGCATGGCATCGTCCGCAGTATCGAGCGGCGGATATTTCCTTTACTGATTGATGGCGTTCATCTTGGAGAAATCGCCGACCCTGAGAAAGAGCTGGGCGATGGCGGTCAGCAGGTTCAACCGGTTGGTGCGCACCTTCTCATCCTCCGCCATGACCATGACTTCCTCAAAAAAGGTGTCAACCGGCTCCTTCATCTTGAGGATCACCCCAAGCGCCTTATCGTAATCGCTGGCTTCCAGCAGGGGAGCTGCCTCCTGGCGGATCGCCAGGTATGCCTCGTGAAGCTTTTGCTCGGCGTTCTCGCTGAGCAGCTCCGCCTGTACCGCAGTCTCGCTGTTCTCCTTGATGATATTGATTACCCGCTTGAAGGCTCCGGCCAGAAAGGTAAAGGCCTCCTGGCCGCTGATTGCCATCAGGGCGTTGATCCTCCGTTTGCAATCAAGCGGATCGTCGAAGGAGACCGAGGTGACCGCTTCCACTGCCTCGGCTGGGATGCCCTGGCCAGTGAGGTCATTGCTGAAACGGCCCTTGATGAATTCGAGTACATTGTGGCGGGCCTCATCCTTGGGAACGGTCAGTTTGTCGCCGTACAGGGAAAGCGCCTCGTCCACCCATTCGGTAAGGGAGAGCCTGAAGCCCATGGCATTGATGATATGGAGCAGGCCCAGCGAAAGACGGCGCAGGCCGAAGGGGTCGGTGGTGCCGGTGGGAATCTGGCCGATGCCGAAACAGCCGGCGATGGAGTCAAACCGGTCGGCCATGCCGACCAGCGCTCCGGGGATAGAGGCTGGCAGTACGCCGCCTGCCCTGACCGGTAGATAGTGCTCGCGGATGGCCGTGGCAACTTCCTCCGTTTCTCCGTTGAGCAGGGCGTAATCGCGACCGATCGCCCCTTGCAGGGAGGGAAACTCTCCCACCATGTCGGTCAGCAGGTCGGTCTTGGCAAGGAGGGCGGCCCTTTCGGCAGTGACCTGGTACTCCGGCGCCAGCCTTTCGGACAGCCGTCCTGCCAGCGCGGTGAGGCGGTGGGTTTTATCAAGCATATTTCCCAGTTTGTGCTGGAAGATGACGCCCGAGAGGTCTTCGACCCTATCCTTCAGAGAGTGGCGCTGGTCTTCCTTGAAAAAGAAAAAAGCATCCTCCAAACGGGCCCGGATCACCCTCTGATGGCCATCGGCGGCAAGCCTGGCATCCCGGGTGTCGGTGTTGTTCACCGCGACGAAATGGGGCATGAGGCATCCTGCGGCGTCAACCACGGCAAAGTATTTCTGATGCTCCCGCATGGAGGTGATCAACACCTCGCGGGGAAGAGCGAGAAAGCGTTCCTCAAAGGTGCCGCAGAGGGCAAAAGGCTTTTCCACCAGGTTGCACACCGTATCCACCAGTTCGTCGTCCGGGAGGATCGTCCCCCCCATCTGCTTGGCCGCCTTGGCGATCTCGGCAAGGACCGCACCGCAACGCTCCGTGGGCTCGACCATGACTTGGGCCGTGCGCAGAGTTTCGACGTAGTCGCTGAAACAGGTGGCAGGGAAAGACCCTCTGCCCATGAAACGGTGGCCCCTGGTGGTGTTGGAACTGGTGATGGTATCCAAGGTGAAGGGCACCGTCTTGCCACCATAGACGGCGAGCAGCCACTGGATCGGACGGGCAAAGCTGGTGCGGCCCGTGCCCCAGCGCATGGATTTGGGGAAATTTAGGCTGGTCACCACCTCGGGCAGCAGCTCGGCAAGAAGTTCCTCGGTTGGGCGACCGATCTGTTCGACGCGCACCATGAGGTACTCGCCTTTTGGCGTTGCCACGGTCTGCAAGGCCTCGACTTCCACCCCGCCTTTTCTGGCAAAGCCGATGGCTGCCTGGGTGGGCTGGCCATTCTGGTCAAAGGCCGCCTTTTTTGGGGGGCCGAGGATCTCCTCTTCCCGGTCCGGCTGGCGTTCGGCCAGACCGCTGATCGACACCGCAAGACGCCTGGGGGTTGCGGCAGTGTGCATGCTGGAATAGGGCAGGGCCAGAGCGGTGAGCCGGTCGCCGAGGATTTTCTCCAGTTGGGCAAGGGCCGGCATGATATAGCCGGCCGGGATTTCTTCGGTGCCGATTTCAAAGAGGAGTTCGTGGTGCATGGTTGTTTTCTCGCGATATTTTTTTAACAGTGGGTCTGGCAAAGGTGTTTAGGAGCCGATACAAAACAATGACTGCATTTAGAATTGTTTTATTACGACTCTTTATGCCGTTTTGGCAACCCAAATGATAAACTTTTTTTCGGCAATTGCTCAGGACGCGGTCATGGGGTTGTTTCCTGCCATTCCAGAGAGGCGAAGGTGTCGTAGCCCTGCGAAAGATTTTCCACCAGCACGGAAAACCAGGCGATGGCCGGATGGTTTTCCAGTTTGCGTCCCAGAGCCGTGGTGATGCTTTCCACGGAAAGAGTGTATTCCGGGGAGGCTTCAGTCGCCGGCCAGCAGAGGTCGTGGGAAGTCTCCACTTCCACCAGCTGGATGATATCCTCGATCCAAATGAAATTCTTGAACCGCAATCGGATGGTGGCCCTGCCCCAGTGGCCGAGGGAGCGGGGCAACCCCTGGCCGATCTGCGCCGGCAGCGGCGGGGAGATGGGGACCTGAATCTCCAGAATAAGGTCGTCGATTTTGTCCAGGGAGCCGTGCATGGTGCAGCGATATTCATTCATGCCCACCGATTGCGCCTGCCCGAAAGAGTTTTTTAAAAAATAGGGGAAGGTGATTTCCATGTGGGCCGCTTCCGCCTGGAGCCGGACCTTCATCTCCTCAAGGATGCGATGAAAACTTTTCAGGTTGATCTCGCCATGGAATTGGTTGAGGATCTCCACAAACCGGCTCATGTGAGTCCCCTTGAACTGGTGTGGGAGATTGACGTACATGTTGATCGAGGCCACGGTTTTTTGAGTCTTCCTGGCCTTGTCCAGAACCGTGACCGGGTAGGAGATGTTTTTTACCCCGACCTTTTTTATATTGATGCGGCGGTAATCACGCTGTCCCTGGATATCTTTCATGTCACTCATTGGTAAATGGACGCCGGCAGCGGAACTGTAAGCAAGCTAACTGTGCTGGTGAACATTTACAATTGGGGGGCGCCTTTTTTAACTCTTGGTGTACGGTTACGGTCATTGGGCTGGAGGGCGCCTGCAGGTCAGCATTTTCCAGGCGGCTGTGACTCTCAGGCAAGATGTTTTTTCACTGCGGCCTTGAGCTCTGCCAGGTTTGACGATTTGACGATGTACTCATCGGAAGCCCAGGTAGCGAGATCCTGTTTGAACTCCTGGTAGGCGGAACTCAGGATTACCGGCAGGGTGGGATTTATTTCCTTTATCTGGCGAAGGACATCGATTCCGTTGATACCGGGCATATTGATGTCTAGGATGACAAGGTCCGGCACAATAACCTTCATCTGGGCCAGGGCTTCTTCCCCGGAGAGGGCCGAGTGGACTTCGTATCCCTCTTCTTCCAGTTCTTCTCGGTACAGCAGATGGATGCTGTCTTCATCGTCAACAAGCAGTATTTTTTTCATGGATCATCCCGGTTGCCTTGCCAATAAAATGGTAAGTAACGATTATTCCATAACGGCATCTAAGCCGTTTTGGAAATGACTTGAGTCCTTAGTACGAACAAAACGGCATAAGGGGCCGTAAATTAACCATCCGGAATGGCCCATCTTCTTCGGTAACGGCTCCTAAATAACCGCTTCTTTTAAGAAAAGGGCCGCTTCTTCTGGCGGGATCGGGTTTATGTAAAAACCTGAGCCCCATTCAAAACCGGCAATCATCGTCAGTTTGGGCATGATCTCAAAATGCCAGTGGTAATGATCAAGGGGCTGTGAGCGCAAGGGAGCGCCATGCAGTACAAAATTGTAGGGAACATTGGGGATGCAGGCATCAAGGCGGCGCATGCTCTCGGAAAAGATCGTGGTGAGAGCTTTGAAATGATCGTCATCCATCATAAGATATGAAGAGGCGTGACGCTTGGGCAGAATCCACATCTCAAAAGGAGAGCGAGGCGCATAGGGAACAATGGTGATGAACAGGTCGTTTTCGGCCACCACCCGCAGATTCTGCTTTATTTCCTGCCGGATAATATCGCAGTAGATGCAGCGTTCCTTATATTTGTAATAGGAAAGACTCCCCTCAAGTTCGGAGCTGATCATGCGCGGCAGAATTGGGAGGGCAATGAGCTGAGAGTGGGAGTGTTCCAGTGAGGCTCCGGCTGCGGCACCAAAATTCTTGAAAACCATGACGTAGCGGAAGCGCGAATCCTGGGCCAGATCGAGCAACCGGTCCCGGTACGCCAGAAAAACCTTGATCATGCGTTCCGGTGGCAGGCTGGTGAAGGATTCCTTGTGATCCGGGGTTTCAATGATGACCTCGTGGGCTCCGATCCCGTTCATCCGATCATAGAGGCCATTTCCTTCCTTGTTGAGATTGCCTTCGATGACTAGGGCTGGGTACTTGTTGGGCACAACCCGCAGATCCCAGCCAGGCTTGTTCCTTTGATGCCCATCGATGCCGGAGTAGCTGAGAACTTCCGGAGGCGTTGTATTCTCGTTGCCTGGGCACAGGGGGCAGAATCCACCCCTGCCCTCATTTTTTTCCACAATGAAATCAGTAGGCCGCTTGCCCCGTTCGGTGGAGATGATGATCCAGCGGCCAATGATCGGGTCTTTGCGTAGTTCCGGCATCGCGGTCTCTTATAGCCCCTTTTGTGCCCTTTCCTGGTTTTCCTGGAGGGTCTTGCATTCGATACATTGGGTTGTCACCGGCCGTGCCTCAAGACGTTTGCTGGAAATCTCGTCGCCGCATTCTTCGCAAATACCGTAGGTTCCTTCATCAATGCGTTCGATGGCTTCCCTGATCTTGATAAGCAATTTGCGTTCGCGATCACGGATACGGAGCTCGAAACTACGGTCGGATTCGGCGCTGGCCCGGTCGGTGGGATCGGGATAATTTTCCGTGCTGTCGTTCATCTCGTGGATGGTTTTTTCCGCCTCCTGCAAAAGATCCTGGCTCATGGTCTCTAGCTTTTGACGAAAATGTTCAAGTTGTTCTCTGTTCACGGTCTTGCTCCCTTGGTATATCTTGGACAATCGTTATTCCCTATCGTTGATAGCTTCCGCTTTTGCCCCCGATTTTCCTTTCCAGTCTGATGTTATTGATGATCATGCCTTTGTCCACAGCCTTACACATATCATATATGGTCAGGGCGGCGACCGAGACGGCGGTGAGCGCTTCCATCTCGACTCCGGTTCTGCCGGTTATTCCTACCGTGGCGGTAATCTCTATGGTGTGGGTCTCATCGTCAAGGGCAAAGTCAACAGTCACCTTGTTGATGGCCAAAGGGTGGGTCAGAGGGATCAGGGAATCGACCTTCTTGGCGGCCATGATCCCGGCTATTCGAGCAACCCCTAGTACATCTCCCTTGGCAATATTTCCTTCCCGCACCAGCTGAAACGCTGGCGCCGAAAGGGAGATGGCGCCACAAGCAGTCGCTTCGCGGACAGTTTCGCTTTTGCCGCCTACGTCAACCATGCGGGCATTGCCAGCTTCATCAAAGTGGGTAAACTGGTTTGTCGCCAAACTATGGTTGCTCATTGTCGCTGGCCCGTTAGAAATAATCAAGAATTCTCTTCGGTGAATTTATGCAGGATTTTTTGGAAAAAGCCTTCTTCTTGCTGGTTGTCGCCTCTTTCTTTTTGCAGGGAGTCAATTTCCTTGAGAAGATCTTTTTCTCGAGAGGATAGTTTCTTCGGGATGATAACTTTGATTTCAATAATCATGTTTCCGGGGTTTCCGCCCCTCAGGGAGGGAACGCCTTCGCCTTTCAGGGTGAAGATCTGTCCGGGCTGGGTTCCCGCCGGGATAACCAGCTGCTGGCTGCCGTTGATGGTCGGCACTTCCACGGTGGCGCCCAAAGTGGCCTGCACCATGCCAAGGGGAAATAGGCAATGGATCTCGTTGCCTTCCCGCAGGAAGAATTCATGGGGATCCACATGCATGATAACATACAGGTCGCCAGGGGACCCTCCTTTGCGACCGCCCTCGCCCTCGCCTCGCAAGCGCATGCGGGCGCCGGTGTCAACACCGGCCGGAATCTTCAGCGACACCTTTTTGCTTTTCTTGACCAGTCCTTCGCCCTGGCAATCATTGCATGGCTCGGTAATAATTGTCCCTTCGCCGTGACATTTCGGACAGGCGGTCTGTACCCGGAAAAAGCCCTGCGCATGCACCACCTGGCCATGGCCCTTGCAGGTGGGGCAGGTTGCCGGTTTGTGGCCGGGGCGCAAGCCGGTGCCATCGCAGGTCCAGCAGGTTTCCCGTCTGGTGATCTCTATCTCTTTTTCCGCACCATGCACTGCATCCATGAAGCTGATGCCCAGATCATAGCGCAGATCGTTCCCTTGGATGGGGCCCTGGCGCCTTTGCCCGGCGCGGCCTCCGAACATGTCGCCGAAAATATCGCCAAAGCTTGAGAAGATATCCTCAAAATTTCCCGGCCCGCGGTAGCCGCTGTCTTTCAGGCCGGCGACCCCATAGCGGTCGTAAATCTTTCGCTTTTCAAGATCTCCGAGGATTTCGTAGGCCTCGGCTGCGGATTTGAACTTGTCTTCAGCCGCCTTGTTTCCCGGATTTTTGTCCGGATGGTATTTCATGGCCAGTTTGCGGTATGCCTTTTTTATTTCTTCGGCAGCCGCATCCGGCGAGACCCCGAGTGTTTTATAGTAATCGGTTTCCATTAGTTACAGGGAGATCTGTTCCGTCTGCTCATCACCCTTCTGGATGGCCAGCTCTGGAGTGTCTTCTTTGGGGGTAACAAATTTTCTGATGGTGGCGAAATCCACCTGGCCGGAGGCGATTTCGCGCAAGGTGGAGACAATCTCTTTATTTTTGCATTTCACCAGAAAAGGGGCGCCCTTGCGGTGCTGTTTAACCCGTTCAATGGCAAGATGGATAAGGGAAAAACGATTTTCATTGCCTATCTGGCTCAGGCAGTCTTCGACGGTAATGCGCGCCATAATAAAAATCCTCCTGTGCGAAATATCCCACTGGATATCGCGGTAGTATAAACTTAGAAACTATAATCCATCACGTTTTTTTGGCAATCATTTTTTCTAGCCGCTTCTATTCCTCCAGGGAATTTGAAACGGTTGTAAGCGATCACGAGGCACCACATCTTGCGTTGATCGGCCCTGATCACGTATCTGATGTACGCATCGCCGTCCCGCTTGCCGCAACCTGTTGCCACCTACCCTGTGATTGATTTACAAATGGCTAAATGCCGGCATCTGGAGGATCGGATGCCTGTCTCCGTGGTTTATAAAACAAGAGGCAGTGGGAATCATGGCGTGGTGGCATGGAAAATGCTTATAACCAAAGCAAAATTAAATAAAAAAGTGAGCGGGGAAGGTTGGCTCAGAAAAATATTCCTTATCGGGCATGGAGTTGAAGGATCCTTATGGTCAGACGGGAAAATTATTCCCATATCTGATTGCGAATAACGCGTCATTTTATTGACTAAAGAGTTTGGTAAGAGGAAAATATGCAAAAAATTATGGCAGGACTATTGCTCATTGGCTGCTGCGGATGTTCGGGAGGAATATACAGCAACCTGATTGAGGCCGAGATTCGTCTTGCCTCGCCAATGTTTGGGGATGAGCAGAGGGTGCCTGTGGTCTATCCCGGCAGAGGCGGAGTCTCGGGGGACGCTCCCATGGTTCAGGCCTTTGGTTCCTCTTGGCGAAGTATGGAAAAGGATTATCCTGCCTACAATTTTAATCCCTGATAGGGGGAATTATGTTCAAACAAATATTTGCGGTTTTGTTGACCTTGGGATGTGTTGTAACCCCCGTGCTGGCCGAGAATGGGCAACCTGTTGATTCCGGAGAGAAGGGCGGGTTGCTTCGGGAGCGGCAGCGTCTTGCGCCGCCTTATCGTCCTTATTTCTATAATTATCCCCATGCGATTCCGCCTGATTATGTGTTTCGCACCGCAAGGGTATTCTCTCTGCCGAATGCAACCCAATCGCTTTTGCCTGGTTCTGGCTCCGAACAGGCAGGCGGCTCTATTTCAGATAGCGGAGGGCAAGGTATTGCCCTGCAGGCCAAGATCAATCAATTGGGCAAGGCGCTTATTGCCAATGCCTCCGAGGTGGTGGCCGATGAATATGTGGTGGCGGTGAGCACCTTTGTCAGTCTTGATAATCTTTATGCAACCTCTTCCCTTGGTCGATATCTGGGGGAACAGTTGCTCACCACTTTGCAGCAGGCGGGGCTGGAGGTTATTGAAGTGCGGAAAACCCCGGGGATCATGGTGAGTCCGTATCACGGGGAATACGCGTTGTCCAGGAGCATGGATGAAATCAGCCTGGTGCAGGATGCTCAGGCCGTGGTGGTGGGAACCTATGCCGTAGCCGGGCGGGAAATCTTTGTCAACGCTCGACTGTTGCGCAACGACGATAAACGGGTTCTTTCCTCCGCCAGCCTGGTTTTGCCCATTGACGGGACGACCGCCAATCTGCTCGCCAATGAAAGCACGCCCGCCTCCACTCGTACTTCGCCGGTCGTCATCCGGCAGTTTCCGGAAAATGAGCAGGTTGTCCCTCCGTCTCCGGTGAAAAAACCGACAAAAGTTGTTGCGAAGCGTCCTGTAAAACCCCCCGTCAAGAAGGATTGCCCATGAAAATGACAAGAAAGATGGCCAGCTTCGGGTTGTCGTTGTTTCTCGGAGGGGTTTTGCTCCTGGCCGGCTGCGCGCCAAAAGCGAATATCGGCGGGACCGCCTCGGTGGTCACCCCGGATTTTTTCGGGGTAGGGGAGGAGCTGGCTTTGCAGTTGACTTCCGGCATGCGGGGCGCCGGGGGCGGTCAGCGACTGATCTTGACCACGGTGGTTGATCTTGACAACCTTTATGCCACTACCCGTTTTGGCAGGACTCTAACCGAGGCTCTGTCCACCAGCCTGTTTCGCCATGGTTTCGGGGTGGTGGAGATCCGCAAGTCCGCAGAGCTTTTTATCCGGGACAATCAGGGCGAACTGATGCTCACCCGAGACGCCAAACTTCTGGCCAAACAGCAACAGGTTGCGGCCATTCTCACCGGCACTTATTCGCTGACCCCGACCACGGTAATCCTCAATCTCCGGCTGCTCGACGCAGGATCCCAGCAGGTGCTTTCCGTGGCAGGGATTGAGTTGCAGCGTAGCCGCAACATTAATCATCTTCTCGCAGCAGGAGGAGGCGGCCTCGGCGATGCTTTCCTTTCCGGACGTGAGCGCTGAGGGGCTTGCAAAAAGGGTAAAAGGCCTTAGCTCCGTTGGAGAGGTCAGTGGAGCGAGGCCAATACGCCGAAATCAGATAGTTACCAAACAATAACCGTTTTGTAATCGCAGTTTTTCTAATCCTGCGTTTATCTGCGATTTAAACAACGATGAAGGGGGCCGGGATGCAAAAGGGAATAGCAATTGTGCTTATGGGGCTTCTTCTCTCAGGGTGTGCGCCGGGCCAGAAAAACTGGGCCAGCCGGCCGGTGGAGATCAGGAAGAACTCGCCGGTGGTCTTTATCTATCCGGAGGTGAATACCTATCAGGAAGCGACCGTGGGTGTGTTGCCCTTCCAGGTGCCCGGCAATATGACCCAGGGACAGGGAGAGGGAGTTGCAATGCTCTTCAAGGATGTTTTTTTGGGCAAGCAAGCTTTTCCCAAGGTACTACGTCTTGAGGTCCCTTACCGGGATATCGAGGAAGCCCTGGCCATCGGCCGGAAGGCAAAGGTCGATCTGGTTCTGGCGGGCAAGGTCAACTACGTTCTGGAAGGCACGCAGTTCGGGGGAGGCCGGGTAGAGGTGGCCACCCGGCTGCTCAATGTGCAGACCGGCAATACCGTCTGGTACATCGAGCAATCAATGGATCAGCCCGTGGCCTATCCGCAAAGCAGTACCCTCTCTCGTTTTGTCGCCGCCTTCAATCCTCCGGAGATCAAACCTTCGCAGGGAGGTCCGGTGGTGCCAAACATGCTGGCCCAAGTGGCCTTCGACATGGTCGAAGTCATGGCCGGAGCCAAATCGGTCAGTCGCTGACAGATGAATGTTGTATCCGCGGCAAAGGGCGCAACCAGAAAGGTCGTGCCACGAGAAAAATTATGCCAAGATTTTTTTGGCTGTTGAGATCGGCGTGTTTTCAACGTCGGCGAGTGACGGCCAAGCTCTAAGCCTTCCAGTCGAGCACTGCCGTTATGGGGTAATGATCCGATGGGAAGAGATTGCCTTGGCGGGAACGGTCGATCTTCGCATCAAGGATCCGAAAATGGTCGGAGACCAGAATCCAGTCAATGGCTGCCATTTCCTCCTGGTGCCCATAGGCATGAAAGGTGGCCTCATCTGCCCCGTTTGGCTGGATTCGCCGTAAAGCGTCGATCAGCGTCCCATCGCCGGTCAGGAGGCGGTATGCGGTTGAATCCTTGTCGGCATTGAAATCGCCGGTCACGATGAGCGCGGTATCTTGGCGGATCTGATCGAGCCATTGGCGCAGGAGTCGGGCATCCCCCTCGATGGCCGTCGGTTCGTAGTCGAAATGGGTGTTGACGTAAGTGAGCTCCGACCCGGTCAACCGGCAGGAGAGCCTGGCCCAGCTCACTGTTCGTGGGTAGTTGCTTCCCCAACTCATGCTGCCGGGGATCTCCGGGGTCTCACTTAGCCAGAAGCATCCCGTATCGAGAAGCCGGAAGGTCGAGCGGCGAAAGAGCAGGGGGGCCATCTCCAGCGCCGTACCTCCGGGGCCGCCCCGATGGATGCCGAGGAAATGGTAGTCCGGCAGGTTGGTGCGGACAAACTCGGCCTGTTCGGTGTCCAGGCACTCCTGAAGGCCGAGCAGATCTGGCCCGAAGGCGTGGATCCTTCCGAGGGCAAAGGACTTGCGGCGGTTCCAGTGATTCTCGCCGTCGTTGGCCAGGCCAACACGGATGTTGAAGCTCATCACCTTGATCATGGCCGGACTCTCCTGCGGCACCCTGTGACCGCTTGTGTTATGGATTACCCCGTGATCGGTTCCTGCGGTCAGGCTTATGGATTCTTGGCCCTTTCCAGGGTCGCTCGTATGCCCGCGAACTGCTCCGGTCGGCCAGGATCGGGAAAGAACCCCTGATCCACGCAGTCCCGATAGCACCATTCCGGAGTAGTCTCGGTCCGGTAAGTCCAGAAGAACCAGCCGGCGTATTTTTCGAAGGTCAGCAGCTGGGCCGAGGCGTAGCCGCGATAGGCCGCCGACATTTGAAAGAGATCCATTTCCTCCAGGGCATGATTGAACGGCCCCTCCGCCCAGAGGGAGACCATCTTCAGATCCAGCCCCAGGCTCCATTCCCCGCAATACACCTGATAGCCGGACTCGCGGATGATCTCGTCCGCCTCGTCGCGCCAGTCCACGGCGGACTTGCGGATGTGGCCGAAAATGTCCAGACTGGTGTCGTAATCCATAAAACATTGATAGCGGTGGATATCGAGGGCCACGTTGCGGAACTCCGGCTCCTGGAGAAACCCGGCAAACTCCCGGAAGCTACGGAAACCGTCGTGGAACACCACCGTCACCCGCTCGGGCGGGCAGTGACGGCGGATGCGCTGATAGGCCTCGAGGTTGAAGCGCTTCAACAGCTCGGTGGGGATATCCCAGCGCGGTTCGTTGAGCGTCTCGATGCCGTGCAGCGCCGGCTGATCGGCATACCGCGCGGCCAACCGTTCCAGCAGAGCCAGGGAGTGTTCGATGTACTCCTCGCTGGTATGCCACTCGCAAACGTCGAGAATGCCGCCGTTGTCGAAGCCGTTCTGACACCCCGGCGCGGCATGGAGGTCGAGAATCACCCGCAGGCCGAACTCCCCGGCCCAGGCAAAGACCTGGTCAACGATGGCAAGCCCTCCTTCTACGAAGGGATAGCGCCCCTCCTGATAGCTGTGGTGGTAAGGATAGTCCTTGCCGAAGAGCCAGTGGCCGACCGGCAGGCGCACGGCATTGATGCCAGCCCTTTTCAGCCAGGCGAAGTCGTCGCGGGTGATGAAGGTGTTCCAGTGCTGGTGCAGGCGTCGGGTAGCCTCGGCCTCCCCCAGCTCGACGCAGTATGAGGTCTCGTCGGTGGCGTTCAGCCCCGCAAACAGACTCGGTGTAATCCATTTTTCCAACACCAGCCAGCCGCCGAGATTGACGCCGCGTAGTTTGCTGCCGCCTTCGTGAACCGTTTGCATAGTCATGGATGATCCTTCTGAATAGTTTTACAGGGTCAGACGGCGTGAGTAGAAAGAGGCGTTGTTTGTCAGATGGGAAATTACCAGCAGCGTGGCATCGGGGAGCTGTTCACCGATCAGGCGCAGCATCCGTTCCTCTTCCTGGGAGTCCAGGGAATCGAAGGCCTCCTGCAGGAAAATCCACTGGGGACGGTTGAGCAGCAGGCGCACCATGCCCAGGAGTTGCTGCTCCCCCCGGGCCAGGGTGTTGATCCAGTTGTCCATCTGGTCGAGCTGGTCGATGAGGTTTTCAAGGCCCACCAAACGCAGCGCCTGCTCAACTTGTTCCTGGCTGAAAACCCGACGGGAGGTTGGGTAGCAGATGGCGTTGCGCAGGGTGCTGGTGGGCAGATATGGCCGAGGCGGCATGAAAAAGAAGCGGCCTTGGCTGGGGAGTTCGATGACGCCGCTGCCCCAGGGTCTTATCCCGGCAATGGCGCGAAACAGCTTTGCCCCGGTGTAAGTGTTGCCGGTGATCAGCACATGTTCGCCCTGGCCGATCTCCATATTGATGTTTTGGGCCAATACCGGGCCGTCGTATTTGGCGATACTGAGGTCGCGGAAGGCCAATACCGGCCGATTGGAAGTTTTCACCTGGATCCAGTGATCCGGTTTTGCCAACTCCTCCTCCACATTAGCCAACACCTTAAGTAAACTCAGCGTGCGTTCCACAGAGGCGCGCCATTCGGCGATCCCGCCCACGTTGCCGACCGGCCAGGAGAGGGCGCCAACCATCTGCTGGAAAGCCTGGGCAGCTTGCATCATCGCGCCCAAGGTGATGCTCCCCAGGATGTAACGGGGTGCGGAGATCAGGAGCGGAAAGGCCATGTTCAGCGAGGAATAGCCGGTGCTGAATATCTGGATATTTCGCCATGCCGCGGTTTGCGTGTTCCAGGTCTTGCGAATCTTGTAGAACAGTTCATGGAAAAGATGCCGCTCATAGCTATCGGCATGGATCAGGGCTATGGCCTGACTGTTTTCCTGCGCCTCCAGCAGACCGGCGCGGAAGTCCGCTTCGGCCGATTGCCGGGCGTTGGTGGCTGCGGTCAGGGGCAGACTCACCCGCCAGCCAAGCCAGGAGGCCAACACCGTATAGATGACCGCGATCCAGACCAGATGCCCGTAAATGGGGATTTGCCATGCTCCCACTTCAAGCATCACCATCCCGGAGCGGGCCCAGAGCACCTGCGTGAAACCGATCAGCAGTAAAATGCAGTAAAACAACGAGTGGCCCAAGGCGACCGCTGACTCGCTGGCAACCCGGCAATCCTCGGCGATCCGCGCATCCGGGTTGTCGTGTTCGCCCGGGAGATGGGAGATCAGATAGTGGCGGCCATCCCGCATCCAGCGGGAGAAAACATAATCCGTCAGCCAGTCGCGCCAATAGACCTGCAGGTTGCGCTTGATGACCAGGTGTGTGCCGGTCACGGCCATATCGAAGAGAAAAATGATCCCCAGCACGCCGACCTGGGTGATAAGGTCGCGCATGGAGTGCTGCTCAAGGGCGTTGAACAACGCCGCGCTCCATTCCGTTACCACCACCGCCAGGATCATTTGCATCACGGTAAGGAGTGCCAGAAGGAAGGTGGTACCCCGAATCTTCAGTTTTTGCTTCGAGTGCCAAAACAGCTTCGACAGGCGAAGAAATTCAACGAGAAAATCGAGGGAATTAGGCATCTGGGCTCAGGGGGTAATGGTGAAGGTGACGCCAATCAGCGGCGATGGAACAATAACTGTCCAGTAGCACCACATCTTGCGGCGATCGGGCCAGCTCACGTACCTGGTGTACGCTTCGCCGACCCGCTTGCCGCAACCTGCGGCACTGCTGAACAGTTACAAAAAGCCGGGAACTCCGTCAACATCTTCTTGCCAGTGAGGTGAAAATCATTGCTTTGCTTGACAGCCTATTCCGGAATATTGACAAAGCGCAGGGTCATAATGGAATGAGACGGACTGATCGTACTGGCAGCCCGATCGTGGTATTTCAAGGCAAAGGGCACCGCCTGCTCCGTGCGGTTCATGACCACGACAGCGATTGTCCCATCCGGATTGAGGAAGGCTGTGGTTTCGAGTGCATCGGTAGTGCCGGCGTACAGGATGCGTTCGGCGCCAGGGCGAATGTAACGGGAAAAATGGCCAAGATAGTAAAACGAACTCTGATAAAGGGGCAGCCCGGCCTGGGTATCCACCAGGATGGGCGCGCTGCAATAATTGCCGACATGATTGGGGCCGCCGCGCTCATCCAAGATAAGATTCCAATCCACCCAAGCCACGGTCCAACGGTTCAGGTCGTTAATGAGCGAACGTCCGTAGCGCTCACCTACGCCCCATTCGCCCGCATGCGGGCCGCCTTCCTGACACCCCTCGCTGAAAAGCAGTCGTTTGTCCGGAAAGGCTTCGTGCAAGGCGGTCAGATTGTCGAAATGATCCCCCATATACCAGTGAAAAGCCGCACCCCAGACGTATTGTGCGGCAAGAGGGTCGTCGTACACGACTCTGGCGCGATCGTAGATGGCATCACGGTTGTGGTCCCAAATCATCAGGTGAAGATGGCCAAGCCCCTCTTTCTGTAAGGTTGGCCCTAAATAATCACGGACAAAATCGCGCTCTTCTTCGGCCGTGTAGAGGCAGGAATCCCAGGATTGGCTGGCTTCCGGTTCATTCTGGACGGTGAGCCCCCAGAAGGGGATGCCTTCCATTTCATATTCCCGGATGTAGCGGCAATAGTAACGCGCCCAAACATCACGGCATTCCGGGAGCAGCCGGCCGCCGCCGTTCATCTGCATATTGCTCTTCATCCACGCCGGCGGGCTCCAGGGTGAAGCGAACAGCTTCAGGCCGCCGCTGAGGCGCAGGGCTTCCTTGAGCATGGGCAGAATAGCGGCGCGGTCACGCGCAAGGGAAAAGTGTTTCAGCCCGAAATCGCCGGCCACTTCATCATAGGCGTAATTCCCCAGGGCAAAATCGCAACTGTTGATATGTGTTCGCCCCATGGTATACCCCAGGCCAAGGTGCGGGTCGAAGTACGCCCGCATGACTTCGGCCTGCTTTGCCGCGGGGAGTTGTTGCCAGGTAACGGCAGCGGCTTCAGTGAACGCTCCGCCGAAGCCTTCCATCTTCTGGAAGCGCCTGCGCGGGTCGATGGTGATAGCGGGTGTTTCCGGTTGGGTTGCTTCAAAAACCACTGGGGGCTGTTCGCTCAGGCGGGCTGGGGTGTCTTTCGCTGTTAACGAGATGTGGACGAGACGGCGGGACATGCATTTCTCCGCAGGAGGTATCTCTCACCACCCAATTCTGCTAGCGGTGTGCTTGCAGGGCAAAACCCATGAGGATCATCACGGGCTTTACCCCAGCGTGCCCCGGTTGTTCAGGCAGGCGGTCTCCATGACCTTGAGGCCCATCTGCGGGTTTTCCTGGGTGCAGGTGAGGAGATCTCCTTGACCTTGGCGCAGTCGTAGCGCTCCAGCGTGTGCCGGGTGTAACTGTCGGGCCGCAGCTCTGTGCGCATCGTTTTTCTTCCGGTTACTTCTGGAAGGGGTTGTCGAGGAGCATGGTCTGTTCGCGGCCCGGACCCACGGAGAGGATGTAGGCCGGGGTCTCGGTAAACTCCTCGATGCGTTTCACGTAATCACGGGCCTTGGCCGGCAGATCGTCCACGGTGCGGGCCTGACTGATCTCTTCGCTCCAGCCGGAAAGGGTCTCGTAAACCGGCTGCATTTTGGCAAAGGTCTTGATATTGCCGGGCAGGGCGGTCAATTTCCTGCCGTCCGCCTCATAGCTGGTGGCCAGTTTCAGGGTCGGCTGGCCGCTTAAGACATCGAGCTTGGTGATGGCCAGACCGGTTATGCCGTTTAAGCGTACGGCCTCGCGGGCAATGACGCCGTCCAGCCAGCCGCAACGGCGCTTGCGGCCGGTGGTGGCGCCGAATTCCCCGCCTTTCTGCTGCAAGGCGTCGCCGGTGGCGTCAAACAGCTCGGTGGGGAAAGGCCCTTCGCCGACCCTGGTGGTGTAGGCCTTGAGGATGCCGATGACGCAGTCGATGTGGGAAGGGCCGAAGCCGCTGCCGGTACAGGCGTTGCCAGCGATGGTGTTCGAAGAGGTGACAAAGGGGTAGGTGCCGTGGTCGATGTCCAGCTGGGTGCCCTGGGCGCCTTCAAAGAGGATGTGTTTGCCTGCCTTGCGGCCATCGTCCAGGGCCACGGAAACATTATCAATATACGGGGCAAGCCGCTGGGCATATTTCAGGTATTCATCGTATACCGTCTCGGCCTTAAGCGGTTCACAGTTGAACTTTTTGCTGAAAAGAAAATTCTTTTCTTCGAGGTTTTCACGGATCTTTTCCATCAGCGATCCGGAGTCCAGGAGATCCCCGGCCTTGATGCCCTTGCGCAGGATCTTGTCGCCATAGCAGGGGCCGATGCCCCGGCCGGTGGTGCCGATCTTTTTGCCGTTGGCCAGAGCCGATTCGCTGCAGGAGTCGAGGAGCCGGTGGTAGGGCATGATCAGGTGGGCGCGTTCGCTGATCATCAACCGCTGCGGATTCACCGGCAGACCGCTGGCCGCGAGTTTGTCCATCTCCTCCAGCAAAACGCCGGGGTCGAGGACTACGCCGTTGCCGATGAAGCACATCTTGTTTTCGTAAAGGATACCGGAGGGAATGAGGTGGAAGACGTACTTCTTACCGTTCACCACCAGGGTGTGGCCGGCGTTGTTGCCGCCCTGAAAGCGCACCACAAAGTCGGCGTGCTCCGTCAACAGGTCGACGATCTTGCCCTTGCCCTCATCGCCCCATTGCGTCCCGACAATTACTACATTGGCCATCTTACTTTTCCTCCGCAATCATCCAAAAAAAGGTTATCAGTGCGCCGCCGGCGGGGCAAATTTTATCATTTCATCTTGTTCAGCAGCAGGCACCATAGCCAAAGCAAAATAAAAAGTCAATCGGTGGATGTCTCTCCGGGGGGTGTCTCTCTGTTGCTGTTGCCTGTCTTGACACCCCGCGGCAAATGCCGTAGATTGCCCCCTGACTATGAAGGATGTGAGGCGCCGCCGATTTTTGCGGCAGACCGGATATTTTTTGCGGACACATTGAGGAAACGGCATGTTTGGTATAGGGCTTCCCGAGTTGATCCTGATCCTGGGTGTCGCGCTCATCGTGGTGGGTCCGGAAAAACTCCCGGAGATGGCGAAGTCCATGGCCAGGGTGGTGCTTGATCTTAAAAAAACAGCCATTGGTCTCAAGGAGAGTCTGAATGAGGAGCTGAAGGGGGATCTGGGTCAGGACTCCTGGCAGCAGAAGCTGGGAGATGACTACCCCAATCTGCCTTCCACCTCGGCCTCCGAGCCGGACGCGCCGGAGATTGACGCAGTGTCGCCGCCTGACGCCAATCCTGCCGTGACAGCCTCCGAACCCGAGAGCCAAAAAGAGAAGCCGGCGGAATGACGGTGCTGGCCGGACATTTTGCCGGGCACCTCCGGGAGTTGCGGAACCGGGTTCTCGTATCCTTTCTGGCCATCCTGGCGGGTACTCTTGTCGCCTATGCCTTTTCCGAACATCTCGTCCGTTTTCTGATGGTTCCTCTGGTCAAGGGCCACCCGACACTGGCGAAACTCGTTTATACCAACCTCACCGAAGCTTTTGTCAGCTATCTGAAGATTTCCCTGTTGGTCGGGCTAATGGCCGGTTTTCCGGTCTGCTGCTACGAATTGTGGAGGTTTATCGCGCCGGGGCTGCACCGCCACGAACGGCGACTGGCGAGAACGGTGGTCTTCTGGGCTTCCGCCCTTTTTGCCGGAGGAGTGGTGTTCGCTTATGTGGTGGTGCTGCCGGAGACGCTTTCTTTTTTGTTGAGCTTTGCCGGGGAGCAGCTTGAACCTATGCTCCGGCTCGATGCCTACCTCACCTTTGTGGCCCGCACCTCGCTGGCTTTCGGGCTGGCTTTTGAGGTGCCCTTTCTCATGGTCATGGTCGCCAGGGCCGGGCTTGTTACCAAGGGCTATTTTTCCAGGCAGCGGAAATACTTTTATCTCGCCATCCTGATCCTTTCCTTCCTGCTGACCGCCGGCGAGGTGTTGTCCGCCGTCCTGCTTGCCGTACCGCTTTTCGGGTTGTACGAGGCAGGCATCCTCATCAGCCGCCCGTTCAAGGGGAAGCTGAAGGCTGAAAGCTGAAGCTCCAGTTTTGTTGGCTGCTGATAACAAACAAGCAAACTGCCCTGGATTCCGGCCTTCGCCGAATAACTGTTACGAATCAAAGGACATATTGGGGAATTTTCAGCAATTCTCCGTTCCGCATCGCCGACTGGTGCGCGACAATGCCGGGCACCGTCAGGTTCAAGGCCTGGGCCACGTCGACAAGCGGCTTGCGGTCCAGCAGGATGGCCTCGATGAACTCACTCATCAGATAGCCGTGCGAGCCGCCGTGGCCAGCGGGCTGAACTCCCGGCGGCAGAGAGGGCCGTTTAATCAATGGCGCCTTCTCTCCATCCATCCCTTTGAAAAAACGGTCGAAAATCCCCTTCTCGGTCCAGATTCGCCCCGTTTCGTCACCGGTCCCCGGGATCTCCCAACTGACCGCCATTCGGGCCATGCCTCCTCCACTGGTGCGGAACAGGGCGATCTCGGTGCCGAACGGATTGCCGTAGGTGTTGTTCTTGGCCTGCAGGTGGGGAATGGCGCTGGGCATACCCATGCACGAAACTTCCGTGAAGGAACCGCCTGTAACCCCCACGTAATAGGCATTGGTGTGGGTCGGATACCATTGCGGCGGCAGGCCCGTACGCCAGGCCCCGTACGCGGCCAGAGGTGTTCCCAGGTAATGCAGGTACTCGGCCTCGGAATAAATCAGCCTGCCAAGAGCCTCCCTCCGGTACATCTCGCGCATGCTGTAGAGATCAGCATGGAAATAGGAGGTCTCAAACATCATGTACTTCCCGGCAGAGCTCCTGGCCGCAGCGAAAAGCGCCTCGGCGTCTTCCAGGGAGCCGAAAACGGCCGGCACGGCCGAGGCCACGTGCTTCCCAGCCTGGAGAGCTGCAATGGCGAGGCGCGCGTGGCTGGGCGCATCCGTGGCAATGAACACAGCTTCGATCACCTCGTCGCGGATAAGTTCCTCGCCCGTCCCGTACATCTTCTTACAGCGACAGGCTTTTGCCAACTCGGCGCACTGCTCGGGCACCAGATCGGCAACCGCCGTGACCGTTACGTTCGGGTGATCCTGAAAAGAGAAATCCGCTCCGAATCCACACACGCCATAGCCAATGATGCCCACCCGGATCTTGCGCTCGGAAACCGGGACCCATATCTTCTCGGTGTCCTGATCAACCAATTCCCTCTCAAATCCCTGAATCGAAGGAACCGTGTGCGTCAACTCCGAGTCAGCGCCTCTGCCTGTCGTATCGTTCTCAAGTTCGTCTTGCATCGCTTTATCCCGGCCTCCTGTGTTTCGGGCAACGCAAAGCAAAGACGCGCCGGCCAAGAACCTTGCCACGTAGCGCCTCGGCCAGCTTCCCGGCGTCGGTCATGATGTGATTGTGTACGCCCGGCATGGGCGTGATTTTATGGGGTGAAAGTCTCCTGTATGTGAACATTGGTACTGTTCATAAAACAGAACCACAAATACAAGCCAAAGGCAAGGGGGGAACCGCGAGAAACCGTCCAGAGGAAGCCGGAGCGCAACGCTCTGAACCGACGAACAAAAATGGCATACAAGGCTCAGTTTCCGGGAAAGTCAGCACAACATGACAAAGCGCCAGGTTCGAGGCGATAGGGTAAATGCCGAGGTTGTGTAGCGACCGGGTCGGCCGGAAGATTCGTGACAGGCGGGTTCTTCAGATGAAGTCTAAGATCTGACGGTTTTTGTTGTCGTGTTTCATTCTCCTTTTTGTCTCCCCATCTTCCTTGAAAAATTATCTTGACATGCGCTCATTACGCCAGGAAACTGTTAGTAGATCAGAGTCGGGAAGCGGCGCGGCAAGGGTGGCGTTATTCTCGGTTCAAGCCAACCTACAAGGCAATTTTCCATGAGAGAGAATCTGGAGCCTCCGCCCTTTTCCGGTACCGTGCCGGGACGCAGCCGTCCCTTTGCGGGACGCCGACTGGGCCAAAGATTGTGGCAGTTTGCTTCGGACCTGTTCGGGATCAACCCAGACACCAACATTGATCCCCAGGAACGGGGCAAGGATATCCGTCTTGCCTGCGGGCTTGGTTTTCCGGTGGTAGTTTTTTTCGCTATTTTCAACCTCGTCAACGATTATCTGCTGTTGGGTGTCATGGAAGCTGCTTCGGCGTTCATTTTTCTGCCCCCAGCCTACGAGATGTCCCGTAAAGAGCGGATGTTGCTGCCTTCCGAAATTATGGTAATGCTCTGTGCCACGGTCATCTATACAGTTCTTTATCATTTGGGGGGGATTGAAGGCACTGGAATTTACTGGATATTCAGCATGCCTTTCATCGCTTTTTTCGTTACCGGTCAGCAACGTGGCTGGCTGTGGTCCCTGGTGATTCTTTCCCTGCTCCTGTTGATTACCCCTTTCTCCGGTTTCAGTTCGGTTCAACTTGACCATTTTGAATTGGCCATGTTTTTCTATGTGGTCATCGCCGCTTCCTTCAACATGTTGCGTATTCGTTTCGAGACCAAGCTGGACCGGCAGGTCAAGGAAAATACCGTAGTGGCGCAGGCTTATCTGGAGAAGCTGCAGTTTCTCGCCATCCATGACGAACACACCGGCCTGCCCAACCGGGAGGGGATTATCGCCCTGCTTGCCGAGGAGATGCGCAGGGATCAGGATGGGGATGCCACGTTAGTGGTGGTGTATCTCAAACTGGTTCGGGTTGTTGAGTTACTGAACATTATCGGCCCGGAGCAAGGCAATCTGCTTTTTTCCCAGATCGTGAAGAATTTGAAAAATATGGTGCAAAGTAACGGCCATGCGGGCAGGCTCGGGCGGGACGAGTTCGTTTTTTTCTTCCGCTCTCATGCCAAGCTGGATGATGGGGGATGGCTGGCTTCAAGGCTTGGCGAAGGCTTTGAGTGCATGCTGGACAGCCAGACCTTCAACATCGAGTACCAGGCCGGGATCTGCGCTTTCAAGGGAGAGGCAAAAGCCGAGGACCTCCTCCGCAAGACGGAACAGGCCATGCTTGCCGCCCGTTCCTGCCAGAGGGATTTTTTTGTTTACGACGAGGATGACGACCGGAAGTTTATCTACCACCATCTGCTCTTCGGCAAACTGCGGGAGGCCTTGCAAAGAAACCACCTGGAGATGTACTACCAGCCCAAGGTCGAACTTGCCACCGGAGTGCCGATTGGGGCCGAGGCCCTGGCCCGCTGGAACGATTCAGAGGTAGGCCCGGTGTCTCCCGCGCTCTTCATTCCGGTTGCCGAGCAGTCAGGGCTGATCATCCCCCTAACCCGCTGGGCCATTACCACTGCGGTTGCCCAGTGTGCCGAATGGCGCGCCTCAGGGTTGGACCTCGGGATATCGATAAACATCTCAGCCCGCAATCTGGCTGATCCCGGCCTGATCAGCCATCTGGAAAATATGGCGGATACTTTCCGGGTTCCGCCGGAGAGAATCACGATTGAGCTTACCGAGGGCGTTTTCCTTGATATCTCGAAAAAAGCCACCACCTTAATCCACCGGATGCACGAAAAAGGGTTCAGGGTTTCCATTGACGATTACGGCACCGGCTATTCTTCGCTTGCCTATATCAAGGGTCTGCCGGTCAGCGAACTGAAGATTGATCAGTGCTTTGTCCGGGGAATCATGGAGTCGCGCAGCGATGCCATGATCGTGCGTTCCACCATTGAAATGGCCCGGAGGCTGGGAATGAGCGTGGTTGCCGAAGGGGTCGAAGAAGCAGGGATCGTCGCGCAATTGCATGGCTTCGGCTGTTCGGTCGGCCAAGGTTACCACTTCGGCAGACCGATGCCCGGCAGGGTCTTTCTCGAATGGGCAGAGGCCACCTGCGGCGAGGTTAGGGGGGCGGCATGAAGATCATTCATTTAAGCGATACCCATATCGGTCTGCAAGGGATGGAGGCACGTTTCGAGCTGATAATTGATGATCTGACCAGGCAGCGTCCCTTGAACCCCGGCAGCCATGTAATTGTCCACACCGGCGATCTGATTCACCGCGCCAATGCCGATAACCGGAAGGCAGCCCAAGCCTTGCTGGACCGGTTGAGGGATTTTGGTTATCCGGTGCTGCTCTGCCCGGGGAACCATGATTACGGCGACTCCCTGTCCGTGGGGGCAAAGGCGGCCGATGATTTTCAGGCAGCCTTTGGCGAGTATCTTTTTCAGGACGGGAAGGAGGGGTTCCCTTCCCTGTACCTGCGGGGAGACAGCGCTTTCATCGGTCTTGATTCCAATGCCGCCGAGTTGCACGGCCCGTCCAGGCTGCTGGCCGAGGGTTTTTTAGGAGTGGCGCAGCTTTCCCGGCTTAATGTGCTTTTGGACAGCGACCAGCTGCTGGGCAAGAAAATCGTCATCTTGCTTCACCACCATCCCTTTTCCTTTGGCTACAGCGTCAGCCCTGATGTTGGGGATGGAAGTCTTTTTTTTAATTTGTTTGCCGGGCTGACCCGCCCCTTCCGGCGGCTCAAGGACGCGCATTCTTTCGTGCGACTAGTCCGCGACCGGGCGAGAGTTCTGCTTTTCGGCCACATGCACCATGGCCTGGACTGCTCCGGCGAAGCCATGAAATACGGCATCCCTCTCGCCCTGGACGGCGGTTCCTCCACTTGCGCCGAAGCAGGGGAGGACAGAATGCGCTACCGGATTATAGATTCCGGCAGCATGACCAGGGAGACCCGCTTTTTGCCCTTGCCTTGATCGGTTACCCAAAATGTTGCCCCGGAGGATTCCATGCAAAGTTTAGCCAGACTATCGTATGCCTTTATCGCCGGCCTGATCCGGATTCCCTTCTGGCTGTATGTGGGCTGGTGCGCCGCCGGTTTGGCGGCAATGTTCGTTTTTTTCGTCGCTTTGTTGGCCGGGCCGGCCTTGCTCGCGAAAAAATACGGCGCCTGGCCGCTGATCCTCTATGCTGCCCCGCTGCTCTGGGGAATGCGGGGGAAACCTTCGCCTTTCGCGGCCTTTATGGCCTGGATAGGCACGCTCAAGGGTTTTCGCCTCCCGCCCTGCGTGATCGAAAATCCCGGCGCTTATCAGATAAAGGGCAAGGATACCCGTGCCATCCTCGAAGCATTACTGCCCGGCGATATCCTTTTGCGGGGCTACAAAGGCTATGTGGACGGCTTTTTCATCCGCCGTCTCTCGGGCACAGGAGACAAGGTCGGCAATTTCACCCATGCGGCTTTGTATGTTGGCAAGCTTGAGGAAAAAGACAGAAAGTTGGCCGCAGCCGACCTGCGGGTGCAGAACGAAGCCGGCGAGTGGCTTGCCGCGCCGGAGGAGATGAAAGAGAAGGCGCGGCGTAATCTCTTTGAGCCCGGCGGGCAGATGGTCATTCATTCCATGGGGCAGGGGGTCCATGCCGAGGATATTCTGACCTTCTGCCGTTGTGACCATCTGGCAATCCTGCGTCTGCCGGAGGTAATTTGTCCCGACGATGGCCTGCCGGAATTATTCCGGCTCCGGGAGGGGACCCCGGAATACGCCCTGCAACGCAAACTCACCGAAGCCAAGGAGCAAATCTCCCGGCAGGAAGCCGTGCGCTCCGCCATAGTCTCAGCCATCGGCAAGATAGGCTCGGCCTATGATTTTGAGTGTGGCAGTATCGAAGATCATCGTTTCACCTGCTCCGAATTAGTCTATTACTGCTACCGGGGCATTCACCATTATATCGGCCTCCTGCCCCGGCGCCATTCGCTTTTCGGGGTGCCCTGGCTGCTGCCGCGGGAGACGGTTACCCCGGATGATTTTTATGCGATCAGCGCGCCGCCCGGTACTGATGAATCTTCGGAGAACAAGCTGATCGTGGTTTGGAAAAGCGCCGAAATAAGTTGATTCACCCCCTATTGCTACAGATTAAAAACGGCCGCTGATCCCCAGGGCAAACATGTGGGCCGATATGTCGGTGAAGGTGCCGTTGATGCTGCCGCCGGTGGCGGTCTGGTCAACGCTTCTGGTTTTCTTGTCGGTGTAAAGATAGGCAAAACCCGCGTCCAGACGGTCGCTGACCCGATAGCGCAGGCCACCGGCATAGGTGCGGCCATCAGCGTCAGGCAGCTCGAAGCCCAGGGTGTCGTCGGGCACCGGGTTGCCGTCAATGGCAAAACCGAGGCGCAGGGTAAGAGTTTCGCTCAGCCGCTGGGCCAGGCCGAGGCGGAAGGCATCGGTGTTGACCCAGCGCTTGTTGAGGGGATTGTCGAAGGCGGCAGCCAATACCGGATGGGTCTGGGGGCTGGGGTAGGTGAAGTCGAGCTGCTGGTAGGCGTCCCAAAAGGTGCGGTCCCAGGCAAATTCCAGGGTGCTTTTTCCAAAGGTCCAGGCTGCGCCCAGGGTCAGCACCGCCGGCACCGGGGCCGAGACCCCGCCCGGGCCGGAGTATGAGCCGGCCGGCAGGGCGAGGACAGGGGTGCCGTTACTAAGGAATCCGGTGCTTGAGCTGAGTACGGCATCGCCATCCAGATCCAGGTCAACCTTGGAGCGATAGGTGGCGGCCAGGGCCAGGGAGGGGGCGGGGCGCCAGGAAGCGGCCAGATTGTAACCGAAGGCCACGTCATCGCCCTCCATGGCTCGGGAAATGGTGGTGTAAACCGGACCGGGCGCCGCGATGATGGTGCCGTTGCTCTGTATCTTGCCGGAAGCCCTGAGCAGGCGCAATCCGCCGGCGATGGCCAGGGTGTTGTTGAGCTTGTAAGACAGGCTCGGGTTGGCTTCAATTACCTGCAGGGTAAAGTCTTCGGAAAATGTTTTGGGGAAAGGAGCTGGCCAGCGTTTGCTCAGTCCCGCCGGGTAGGCAAGGGAAAAGCCAAAGCGCATCCCGTTGAACTCCGGCGACACGGTGTGCACTGCTGGCAGGAGAAACTCCTCCGTTTTGGAGGAACCGTTTCTGGCCGGGGAAGCGTTGTCGGTATAGGTGATGTGGGGCAAATTGATGTAAAGGAGGTCACCCTCCCCGTGCCAGCGTTTTTTGTCCAGCCAGCTCATTGCCGCCGGGTTGAAGTAGGCGCTGTCCGCCCCGTCCACCGCCGCAATGGAAGCGCTCGCGGTGGCCACGGAGTTTAAGGACTGCTCCGGCACCCGGTAGCCGGAGGCCAAGGCCTGCCCGGCAATGATCAAGACGGTGAAAAGGGCCGTGATAAAGCTGAGTTGAGCAGCTTGCCTGCGCAAACGAAACTTATACCCGCAGGGTGCAAAAGGGCTTAGAGCCTGCCTGAAGAGGTACACTGTGGGGCGTGGGGCATTTTTTTTCATATTTGGTTGTCTCCTATTGGTTGTTAGTCCAGCATAATCGCTCTGTAGTTGCTGGCGGCCGGATTGTCAACCACTAAAACGGCCTTTTTCCCAAAGGGCATAAGTTTCGTTTGCGCAGGCAAGCTGCGCAACTCAGCTTTAAATTAAATCTGACGCAGCTGAAGATGAAAAGCGGCCATACTGTGCTGCAAAAAATGGAAACAGGCGGTCGCATAGATTCGCTGAATTGACGGCTGGATAATGCTGGGAGTTGTAAGCGATCACTGGGTACCACATCTTGCGGCGATCGGTTACCGTTTATCAACGGTTTTCCGCGTTGTTTTCATCGCCAGCGGTTTGCTGCCCGGCCTTCCTGGGGTGATAGTGAAGGCGTGACCGTCTTGGCATGAGCACACTTGTACTTATCTTTCACTTTCCTGTATTATAATGAATGTCAGCAACGAGACACCCCCCTGCATCTTGCGCCGGTTACCACAGAAGGCCTGATCCGGCTCTTCCCGGAAAATCCGGCTGTTTGCCGAGACATAAGGACAACAAAGGAGCGGCTATGAAAACTTCACGAGATATCTTGCGGAGGCTGGCGTGGACCTTCATCGCCATATGCGTCATTTCCCTGGGGACCTCGGCCCGGCAGGGCTGGGCGCAGGGTGAAGAAGAGTACCTGTTCAGCAAGGAAGAGCTGGTGCAGATGCTGGCGCCCATCGCCCTTTATCCTGATTCGCTCGTCGCCCAGATCCTGATGGCCTCCACCTATCCCCTGGAGGTGGTGGAAGCGGAACGCTGGCTGCGCGAAAACGAGGGTCTGGAGGGCGACGCGCTCTCCGACGCCCTGCGGGATAAACCCTGGGATCCCAGCCTCAAATCCCTCTGTCATTTTCCGGACGTCCTCATTGCCATGAGCGAAAATCTGGACCAGACCCGGAAGCTGGGCGATGCTTTCCTGGCCCAGGAGCAGGAAGTCATGGCCACGGTCCAGGAACTGCGGCAAAGGGCCAGGGAACAAGGAAACCTGAAAACCACCCCGGAGCAGAAAGTGATCGTGGAGCAGGAGATCATCCGGGTTGAACCGGCCTCCCCCCAGGTTGTCTACGTTCCGGTTTACGATCCTTACTATGTGTACGGTCCCTGGTGGTATCCGGCCTACCCTCCCTATTACTGGCACTATCCGCGCTATCCTTTTGCCAGCGGCGTCTATTTCGGTTTCGGCCCCAGGGTTTTCATCGGCCTGGACCTTTTTTCCTGGGTCTGGTTTGACTGGCATGTGCACCGGGTCTATATCGATGTTCCCCGAACCTACCGCTTCCACCGGTACCCGGCCCGACCTAGCTATGAGCGGCATTACTGGCGGCATGAACCAAGCCATCGAAGGGGGGTTGCCTACCGGGACCGGAAAACCGGCGAACATTTCGGCGTGCCTGCCTCGCGGCTGCAGTCGCCGCGGCCGGAAACCCGCGGTTATCCGGCAGGCCCCGAGGATAGAAGGGCTCCGGCAACCACGGCTCCGGACCGGGACCGGAAACGGGATCTGGAGCGAAACCGACCCCTAACCCGGGAATCTCGGCCCGAACAGCGGCAAATCCAGACCGACCCGTCGCGGGGAACTCTTCGCCCCACCCCGTCCCGGGAACTAACCATTCCCCCGGAGAGACGGCGCGAACAGCAGCGAATTGAGCCCGCCCGGATCCAGGAAACTCCTTCGCCCGCACCCGTCCCGGCAAGGGAACGGGCCATTACCCCGGATAGGCGACGCGAACAGCAGAGAATTGAGCCCGCCCGGATCCAGGAAACTCCTCCATCCTCGCCCCCCCCGGCAAGGGAAAGGGTCATTACCCCGGAGAGGCGGCCCGAACAGCAGCGAATTGCCCCCACTCCGTCTCAGATTGCGCCTCCCCCGCCGCCACCGGCTCGGGAACGGAGACCTGCCCCGGCGGAAAGCGTCGAACCGGAAAGAACCCCTTCTTCCCCCTTCCGTGGCATCAACGAAGGCAGCTTTGAGCGGAAGGCCGGGGAACGGGGAGAGCAAAGCCGGGGCAGCGGTGAATCCCGGCGTCAGGGCGATGACTCCAGAGGCCGGGGCGGCGGATCGCGCAGGTAAGAAAAATCCCGCCCCCGTCCGTGAACCTTGGGATAATCTCCAGCCGGAATATCCGAGCATTCAGAGCACAAGGGAGAAAAATGATGGTCTTGCAAATAGGGAAAGAAGTCACAGGCCCGCGACAGGAAATCAAGGCGTTGACCGGAAATAACCGCGGTCATTGCGGCGTGGTGCCCTGGCGACACGTCATGCGCCGCGTGGTCGGAAGGGGAAAGGCCGGACAGTGCTTGCCGGCCCTGGCTTGTTTCCTCCTTGTTGCCATGCTTCTGTTTGGGGCCGCCTCTGCTGTCTTGGCCGCGGAAGCGCAGCAAAAGACCTTTGCTGCGCCAGATAAGGCGGTGCAGGCAATGGCCGCGGCTATGGCTGCGGACAACCTGGAAGAGCTGACCGGTATTCTGGGGCCCGGCAGCGAGGAGCTGCTTTCCTCCGGCGATGAGGTGGCGGATCGCCGCGGTCGGGAAAGATTCCTCATGGCCTATGGGCAGGGATACGCCCTGCGCCAGGACTCTCCGGAAAAGATGGTACTCTTTCTGGGCAACCGCAACTGGCCCCTGCCCATCCCCCTAGTAAAAAAGGGGGAGGTCTGGCTTTTCGACGCCCAGGCAGGGAAGCAGGAAATCCTGAACCGGAGAATCGGCCGAAACGAGCTGCGCGTCATCGAGGTGCTCCATGCCTATGTGGAGGCCCAGCACGAATACGCCTCCAGGGACAGCCGGGGCAGCGGCCGGGTCGAGTTTGCCCAGAAGCTGACCAGCAGTCCGGGGCAACGGGACGGCCTCTACTGGCCGACGGAACAAGGCGAGAAGGAAAGCCCCTTTGGCCCGCTGATCGCCCGGGCGACCCGGCAGGGTTACACGGAGGCGGATCTGGCCCCTTTCCACGGCTATTATTTCAAGATCCTCAAGGGCCAGGGCAGCAATGCGGGCGGCGGGGCTTACGGCTACCTGGTGAAGGACAGGATGCTCCTGGGTTTTGCCCTCATCGCCTATCCCGCGGAATACGGCAATTCTGGGATCATGACCTTCATGGTCAACCAGGAAGGGAGCATCTACCAGAAGGATCTCGGCGAGGAGACAAGGCAGCTGGCCGAGAAGATCGAGCTGTTCGATCCCGATCCCAACTGGCGGAGGGCAGATGAACCAGCCGGCCAGGGACAGCCGTGAACTGACCTCCGCCGCCGAAATCGAAAAAATAGGGGAATCCCCGCCGTCCTGACGGGGATTCCCCTATTTTGTCTTCTCCTCAGGATCGTCGGAAGATGAAGGTACAGTAAACAACCGTGGTATGACCAGAATGTCCCGAATATCGCTATTGCATGGATTCACATGAGCTGCACCGCCGGTCTGAGGTTGTGCATGCGTGAGTGGCAAGAGGATATCCTGCAAGCAAAAAGCTGTTTTTCAAGACCCTGCTTGATTGAGCCTTTCGTAGGTCGGGTAAAGCGAAGCGAAATCCGACAAGTTACAGGCGGGTGGCGGATGGGGTTGTTATGGAAACTACGGATCGCTCTGTATCAACCGAAAATTATTGTGCCGTTAAATTACCCTCACGAATACATTGAACTGTTGCCACAGCATATCAATAATACCGCTCTCCTTAGCACCTTGCGCGCTTTTCGCTATACACTTTTCTTTGCACTGGTCATGGAACAAGTAGAAAACATAGTCGAAATCATCGCTCAGAGTGTGCATGATCGACTGACCGATCCCCTGTTTGATAAGAGAGCCATTGTCGCTCTTCTTGTATTCAATGGCGAGCAGATACGGCTTGGTAATAATGAAGTCGGGGTAGTTGCGGGCGGCAAAGGTTAAATTGCGCTTCCGACCATACTTTCCTTCTTGCCCCTCCCAATAGAAAGATTCGTGGGCCTTTGCCTCGGCGTCCTTAAACCCAGCATTTTTGAAATGATTTTCAAGATAGCGGATGATTATCGGTCGGATTTCTGTTTGCATCTGCTGCTCAGTTTTATCCCCTACAGTGTTTTTTCGCAAAAGTGGGCTAGATGTAATTGCAGAATGCAGACCAGCAAGAAAGTCTGTCACCTGTTTGGTTTTCTTCTTCACGAATTGCCCCTCCCTCTACTTTTTCAATAACCCTATGATGGTGTCGAGCTTCTGGTTGGTTTTAATCGCTTCGTTCCTAATCCGCAGGACAAAGAATGGCACCAGGATTGAAACGACAGCGAACACTAAGATCAATAAACCCATTACGACACCCGCGCCCATCATTCCATCTCCCACGGCCCATCCTCCTTTGAAGCAAGTTTAGATAACCAGCACGATCATCCTGTGGAAATAGCAAGTTGCTCCTATTAACTGCTATCCGATGCGGCTTGTCAAATTATTAGCACAAAAAAAACCGCCCCCCCCAGGGTAGGAGAAGCGGTTAGGACGCGGCGAAATAATGACACGGCTAGCTGTTAAATGTCGCCTTTCTTCGGCTTATTGAACAGCTGTTCTAGAAGTGCCGTATCTTCTGCTGTTCCAAAATACACTTCGCCGGAATCTAGTGATGAAATATATTTGCTAATTTTTATGTGGTTACCTCCGTTGCCCTCCCACCAATAGGTGATGTTCGGAAATTGAGCCCCCATTCTATTCTGTAAAACTGAATTAATTTCCCTCGTTGGCTTTCCATACTTTTCAATTGCTGCGGCAACAACCTTCTGAAAATCGCGTGAGCTAATCCTAAGAGCAATTCGTGTCACTTCACTTTTTGGCGAAATTACGATATTTGCATCAGCAGCTGCACCGCCGATGCTGGTTTTTCCATTACATATGATGCGGCCTTCGCTCCCAGCCCCACATTTAATTTCAAGTGTGGATTGAACCTGTTCAGCAGAGATCTTCTGGCCGCCAACATCAATGCCCTTGAAATCAAATGCTGCTGCCGTGTTTCTTGCGGCAAAAAGTAAGGTGAGTATAGTCAAGAGAGCCTGAGTACCCCTTGTCTTTGTGAAGCATCTTCTTGTGATCGGAATTATTTTTATCAAATATTTTTTTACCGGGAATATATTCAAAATTCATCACCTCTTTGTCTGGCATCGTTTTGCGTGACTAATCGCGCAGGGCACACTATGTGTTTTTTCCCTGGGATGTCTAGAGCCTCTTTTCACAAGCAAAAATAGTAAGTTGTTTCCATGTTCGGCCATGACGATGCTTCTGTCAATACGAAAAAATATCTGGGAGGACAACGACAACAGTGCGTGACATTTTGGCATTTCCTCATCGAGTTGTTGATGAACTGTAGCGATCCCTGCCGTCACGCTGGAACCGATTCTGCGGGGGCGCGGGACAAAGTGCTTAAGGAGAAAGTCAAAAAGTAAAGCCTGGGCCCTTAATACCCCTAGCAAACACCAACACATTTCCCCCGCGCATCTGATCTAGCCTTTGGTTAGACCGCTACCTTATGGAAGGTGTATAACAAGTTCCCAAATTCCATATTTCGGCTTGTTCGATATGGCGACAGATTTTGCAGTTACTCACTGAATAACTCTATCAGTTTCTCTCCGCGTTCGTTGAGCTTTAAAGCGAATGTAAACCCAAGATCTCCAGTTGGAAGCCATCTTGAGAACATCTCCTCGTCATGATCGAAATATGTCTTGTGCACCCAGCTTTCAAAGTCACCCACACCGCTTACTTCTGGATCTAGTGGGGGGTCGTATTCGGTAGCTTGGTTGCACAAATCATCGAACTCCAACACTGTACTGCGCTCAAGAGCCTCTTGATCCGGATAATACGAACTCGAAGCAAGTTCATCTGCTCCCAACCGATATCGCAAAGTGATACGCTTTCGGTTGGGAGCGTCGTTAGCCAACATCTGGACATCCACAACGATGCTTTCCCCATTATGCATTGCCAGCAGCCAAGGCAGGGCCATCTCAAAACGGCCTCGTACAAAGAAGTCAGAAATGGCATCACTCGAACTGGCCATTCCCCACAAAGCGCTCCAGGAAGATTGATTGAATTCGTTAATCTTTGGCACGTCGATGGCGTAGTTGTTATCTGTCTCAAGGTGGTCAGCATCGCCTCGAACCCAAAATGCTCTTTCTGTGGTAGTATCCACAATAACCAACAGGACTGGGAGTGAGTGATGTCGCCAATAGTTCACTGTGGACTTAGCAATGTAAACACGCCAGTGATCTTGTGTGGCATGACTAAAGTAAGATGGTCCGCTCTTGATTTGGAGACTTAGAATCCGCCCTGTTGCCCTAAGTTGTGCATCTGTCTTGACAGTAAACTCTATGTGCGCGTCGATGCCATAGTCCACATCGGCGAGCACTCTGAACGCGCACTGCAACCCTCCGCGGTTAATGGGCTTGGATGCGATCCGCATCGTAATAGCTATTCCTTCCAACTCGTCAAGGGTGTGTCCTGCTCCCGGCAGTAATTCCATGTTCCTCCGATATGGCAATAAGGGACATCCATGATAAGTAAAGTCAAAATGGAGTTCCGGGGACAGGATTCGCAATTCACATGCCTTCCGTAAATTGCGGAGGGGGGTCACCTTGAGCTACCCCTAGTTTCACGGACACCAAGATAAGGGTAATATACCCGAGGAGGTGTCCGATGGAGAAAAGAAAAAAATTCACCAAAGAGTTTAAGCTGGAAGCCCTTCGATTTTTGAAGGA